>Ga0208408_1000053_pt1 | contig 84777 bp, 72 predicted proteins | sample ETNtaG_4_FD_185776 | JGI IMG/M metagenome (GOLD analysis project Ga0208408, IMG submission 185776) | Marine microbial and viral communities from oxygen minimum zone, Eastern Pacific Ocean - ETNP201406SV67 (SPAdes) (version 2) | ecosystem: Environmental > Aquatic > Marine > Oceanic ... | reverse complement strand
ACCGGAGCCTGAAGCGGAGCCTGAACCGGAGCCAGCATTGGTACCTGAGCTTGAGACTCCCGCTCCCCCTCCCGTCGCCGCATCAGCGCCCGTGTTTGAACAACCCGTAGTTTCCCCCGTTATTCAGCCAGAACCTGAACCAGCAGGAGATGTAGTGGAGGAACCACCTGTGGTGTTTGATGCCTTTGAATCCGCGTTCTCCGAACCCATTGAATCAGGAGCCCCTGAACCTGTGGTCAGTGTAGTCCCGCCAACTTCTCCTCCAGCGTCTTCTCCCCCTCCGCCCTCCTCTGCCCCAGTATCCCCCCCACTCCCCACTCATTCACCACCTAGTCCGACCACCCAGGTGAGTGAAGACAACATGTTCTTCGGCGCATTCCAATCGCCTTCTGAACAACAAGTGGAGCCTGTCGAAGAACTTGCACCTTCCCCGGCAGTTCCCCCTCTGCCGTCACCCCCCTCCCCTTCTTCTCGACCAGTTCAGGTTAACGTCAACGAACTTGCGACCGGTTTGCAACCTCCTCCTCCTGTGCGAGGAGAGATAGCCACACATTCCCCTCCTTCTGTGGAACAGCAAGGTGAGATTAGAACACAGTCTCCATCTCTACAGCCTGATGACCCAAGAGCCGGTATGTGCACCGGTTGTCTGGTAGGGTGGCGGAGTAATTGGAAATACTGTCCGGTTTGTGGAAGTAATGCGTCATTCTGACGTGTTGAATTAGTGGTCTTGGTCCCATTCATCCCACTTCGGTTTCTTGCCGCGTTCGCGTCGCATTAGTTCCCAATCTGCTGCAGGAGGTCTTTTGAGTGTCTTGCCCCTGATTTTTGCAATCCCCATTCGAATGTAGGCAATCAAGATTAGGAGAAAGAAGAACGCGACAAGGCTACCTATCAGTTTGAGCATCACTTGAACCCAGTGGTCCAAACCCCCGACTTGTTCCTTGAGCACCTCTAACCACGCCATCTCGCTCAAAGAACGTGAATGGCTGTGCTCACGTCAATGCTGCGGTCTTCAACGGGCGAAGCATCAAAGCATGGGCGGAGTCTCGTGTGGGCGTGGGCGAACACCCTCATGTCGAGATGCGTTCTTCGCTTCCACCGACATCGTGGACAGCATCGGTGAATGGTGTTCCTACGACCGTTCTCACACATTCCCACGATATTCTTCTCGATGTCCTTCGCGATCAGGTCGGAACCCTTGGCGTCAAACGGGGGTGTGACATGGGTACTTGTGGATGTTGTACGGTTTTGATTGATGGTGAGCCGAGATTGTCCTGTCTCACATTAGCAGCAGAGGTTGAGCAGGCCAGCATCACAACTGTCGAAGGCCTTGCCGATGGGCCTCATCTGCACCCAGTTCAGACCTGTTTTGCTACGCATGGCGGGAGTCAATGCGGGTTCTGCACTCCTGGTTTTCTCCTTGTTGCTGCGGCATTGCTTGAGGAGGAACCAGAACCTGATGATCAACAGATTATGGATGCTATCGAAGGAAATTTGTGTAGGTGTACTGGCTATCAGCCAATCGTTGACTCGATCAGGGAGGCTGCGCGGTTGAAGCGAGAGGTTGGAAATGAACCTGCAGCGAGTGACCCCCATAGTGACCCTCATCCCGCGGCCCCAGCCTCTTCTTCCGGGGAACCATCTGCATGAGGTGAGTGAATGGATACAGGATACACACAACAGCCGGATACCTCCTCAGTTCGTAAGGACGGTACCCGTGTGGTTGGGAAGATTGACTTCCCACCTCCCGGTTCAGGTGGCAGCCGCCCTATCTCATCACCTGTTGACCCAGCTTTCCTTCCAGCATCTAGAGGGGGTGATGAGACTCCAAAGCCACTTCATTCCCAAGATCGAGATCGTACTGGGAGTGCAGTTGGTCATCGCACTCCATTGGTTGATTCCCGTCACAAGGTCACAGGCCAGGCTTGGTATGGCGATGATGTTCGCTTGCCTGGCGAACTGATTGGTAAGATCCTGCGAAGCGATCGACATCACGCCCGTATCATTTCGATTGATACCAGTGCGGCTGAATCCATGCCTGGTGTGATTGCAGTAGCCACTGGAGACGAATATCCTCAGCACTTCGGTGTCCTTCCTGTTACCAAGGATGAGACTGCAATGGCCATTGACAAGGTGCGCCATATCGGAGACCTCGTCGCTTGCGTTGCTGCAGTGGACGAGGTAACTGCTATCGATGCCCTTCATCGTATCGTCGTTGAGTACGAGGATCTCGATGCGATTCTCGATCCCACAGTATCCCTATCAGATGTGGATGAACCCATTCATGATCGAGGTAGATATCACATTGGTTCATCGAACATACAGAAGCGTGTCTTCCAGAGTTTCGGTGATTCCGGGGCAAAGGATGCAAGTATTGTGTGTAGCGGTGGCAAGTGGATCTTTGAAGGCGTGACGCACGGCATGACCGAGCCCCATGCAGTGGTCGCTCATTGGGACCCGAGCGGTCGTCTCCAACTATACTCGCCTCAACAGGTTCCGCATTACGTGCACCGTGCCTTGTCAGCAGTCCTCAAGGTGCCCATGCATCAGATCAATGTGATTCGAACCTTTGTAGGGGGTGGTTTTGGCGGTAAGTCTGACCCCTTCCCTCACGAGATGTGTGCAGCGATCCTTGCTAGGGAATCAGGTCGTCCAGTTCGGATAACCTTCGATCGTGAGGACGTGTTCTTCACCAATCGGGGACGTCACCCCTCGACCCTTGAAGCAAGCATCGGCATCGATCAGGAAGGTCGATTCCGTCACATGGATATCGATGCTCTGATTGATGGCGGTGCATTTGCCTCCTTTGGCCATGTGACGTCGTATTACAATGGAGTCCTTGCCACAGGGCCCTATGAGATAGGGGCCTTTGATTACACTGGTGCGAGAGTCTGGACGAACCGACCCGCTTCAGGGGCGATGCGCGGTCATGGTGCAGTCAATACTCGTTGTGCCATGGAAGTGGCGATTGATGAGGCAGCGGAGGAACTTGCAGTCGACCCGATAGATCTGCGCCTTGCCAATCTTCTCCCCCCTCATAGCCGTACAATTACCGGTTTTCGAATCACGTCAATAGGGATGCGAGAATGCCTTGAACGAGTCAGAGCAGCTTCAGGGTGGAACGAACGATGGAGAAAGATGCCCCTTGGTCGAGGCCTTGGTATTGGGTGCGGATTTTTCATCTCAGGTTCTGGCCTTCCGATTCACTGGGATCCCAACAAATTCCCTCATGCGACAGTTCATATCCAAATCGATATGGATGGAGGGGTCACCGTCCACTCCGGTGCAGCAGACATCGGCCAAGGATCCACGACTGCGGTAGCGCAGGTCGTTGCCGAGGTACTAGGTCTCCCCCTCGATATGATTCACGTGCGCTCTCATGAATCAGACACCTCACCTGTTGACCTTGGCTCATACTCCTCTCGGGTGACGTTCATGAACTGCAACGCCGCCATACAGGCTGCCATCGAGGTACGTAATCGCTTGATTACTGCTGCACACGAACTTACTGGTATCGACTCAGATGACCTCGTCGTTGGTGACCGCCGTTTCCATTCATCTTCGGACCCATCATCTGGAGTCTCCTATCTACAGGCACTGCATAAGGCACAGGAGGACCGAGGTGCGCTGGTTTCGAGCGGAGCCTACCGGACGCCTCCGATGGGGGGAGTGCACAAAGGCGCCGCAGCGGGTCTTGCCCCTGCCTATTCATTCTCGGCCTATGTGGCTGAGGTCGCCGTCGACGTCGAGACCGGTCGAACCAAGGTCGATAAGGTGTGGGCGGCCCATGATTGTGGAAAAGCAATCAATCCGTTGGCTGTTGAAGGTCAGATCATCGGATCATTGCATATGGGCCTTGGTCAGGTCATCAGCGAAACGATGCGCTACAGTCGCCATGGCCAGATTCTGAATCCAGATTTTCTAGATTACAAGATCCCCTCTATTCATGAGATGCCAGAGGTTCATCCAATCATCGTGGAATCCTGTGATCCAGAGGGTCCTTTTGGTGCTAAGGAGGCGGGTGAAGGACCGCTATTGCCAATCCTACCTGCAGTAGTCAATGCAATCCATGATGCTGTCGGCGTACGACCCCGCCGGCTTCCCGTTACTCCAGACCGATTACATACCCTCATTGAGCGTAGGCGCCGTTCCCTTGACCTGAAACAATCGACCGACCTCCCCTCTCCCTCGTTTGAAGGAGGTGATTTAGCTGCTGAACTTGCTGAACGAGCACGTGTGCACGCAGATCGGGATGAGGCTCGGCTGCATGAGGTGAATCCTTCTCCCTACACCAATGGAGTTCTCTTTGGCTTCGATGCTGACCGGCCGATCTCAGAACAGACGGAGGCGTGGCATGCTCGTACCGAGCCGACCGAACAGGATCTCTCCAGCCGTACGGGCTTGGCCGCAGAGGCTTGGAAACATGTTGAACAACGTCATCTCGATGATCAGGAACTTGCCGAACATCTAGCTCTACGTGCTTCGGTCAAGGAGGCAGCGGGTCGGGGGCGGTCCGTAATTGGAATGAATGATGACCACAAGGGGGTAGGGCAGTGAGACTCCCTCCATTCAATCTGCATCGTCCTACTACGATCGATGAAGCGACTGCGATAGCATCCGACATTCTTGCCTCAAACCGAACGTTCGATTGGGTCGCAGGGGGAACAGATCTGTGGCCGAACTACAAATGGGGACTAAATCCATGTGAGCACGTAATCAGTCTTGCATCAGTGGCTGAACTTCATAGCGTGACATCGACTTGTATTGGTGCGATGACTCGACTTCATGATCTATCGCTTGATCAAGACGTGCATTCATTGATTCGGGACGCAGCCAGCACAGTTGCCTCAGTGCTGGTGCGCCGCTCAGGTACGATTGGAGGTAATCTGTGCCTTGATACGCGCTGCTTCTGGTTCAATCAAACCGAAATCTGGCGTCGTAGCATTGAATGGTGCCATAAATGCGATGAGGGAACTGGCGCAGATTGCCGTGTGATCGCCGGCCAGAATGAAGTCTGTGTTGCTACCTATCAGGGCGATCTGGCGCCTTGTCTGATGGTCTTGGATGCCGAGCTTGAGTTGATCAGTGGTTCTGGTTCTCGTCGTGTCCCTCTCATTGAATTCTTTCAAGGGGATGGCATCACTCAAAATGTTCTCCGAGCGGGTGAATTCTTGGCGTTCATACACATTCCAAAGGATGCAGCCTCTTGGCGTGGTTCCTATGAGAAACTCAGGTTGAGGGACTCGTGGGACTTTCCAGAAGCCGGTGTAGCAGTCGCAGTTTCCTCTGGTGGCGGCGGCAATGATGTTCGTATAGCTACCACGGCTCTTGCCTCAATTCCTGAGCGACATGATGAACTGGTTGATGGTATCCTTTCTGAGCAGCCGAATGGAGATATTCCAGTGCAGGTGCTGTCAAAGGCGGTTGGGAAGGCGGTCAAACCGAATAACAATACCTTCTATGGTCCCGCGTATCGACGCAAGATGGTCCCCATCCTCGTGCGTCGAGCGCTTGAGAGGGTGGTGCTGGAATGAGACGCCAGTGCCTTTTTTCCTTGCTCATCATGCTATCATTCATGACATTCCCAGTTGGAGCGCAGACAGGTGGTTGGACTTCAGGTATCTCCGATGAGGCTGTCGAGGAGAATGGAGTATACCTCCCCACTGACTTCACCGGAGAGCTCCAGATAGATCTGTATATCGAGAATTCTGGCAGTGTAGATTCATCATTTGACCTTGAGGTCGAAATCTGTAATGATTGTGCACCTGAGACGGACCAAGAAGAGGATTGGGACATTGACCACCCAGATTCAATTGATGTCAGTGGAGGGGTGAATGATACTTTCACCGTCAGTGTCAGCAATGTTCGTGCAGAATCCTTCGATGCTGAACAGACGATAGACCTGACAGTTAGCATCACTTACACGGGAAGTCAGGGTGTTGCGCGTCCGGACCTCCAGCGAACCGATGAGCATGAAATCGTCCTCCGAATTCCACGCCTCATTGTACTCGATGGTGAGTGGAAAGAGACTCCCGGCGGTCCTATTCCTGCTGGAAGTGAGACGACCCTCGTTCTGTCTGTCACGAACTCTGGAAATTCAGGCACCAGAATTGATACCTTCACCGTCTCGGAGGGTGGGCGGTGCCCGCAACTTGACCTTGAGGTCACCCCTAGTGTTCCTCTTGACATCGAACGCGGTAAGACAGAGGATTTCAGAATTCTTGTCAGTGTCTCTTCTGCTCATCCGACCAAGCGCTGCACGATTTCGGCATCTGCCCGTTCGGATGAAGACATCACTACTGGCGCCCTGACCACTGAGGTCTCCATCGAACAGGCTTCAGCTGCTGAAGAGTCTGAGTCTGGTTCGGACACCACCAGTTCTACATATGGTTCCGATGATGGTGGTGGCTTGCCCGCCCCTTCATTCCTCTTACTGCTCTGTGTTCTGGGACTTGTAGCCCAGCGTGGACGAAGACGCATGGATGTCATCATTTGATGATGCCCTTCTGTTGAGAAGTTTGAATAACGCTCCAACGCTCCACTTCGTTGCAGACATACGCTTCTGCAGCAAGAAAGGGATGATGGATGGCTGAGGAGGAGAAGATTAGCCCCTTCCGCAAGCGCCTCGGCGCCATTGTCCTTGTTGGCTCCTTGGTCCTTGCTTCAGGGCTGATTGCAGCTGCATCCGGAGGTCAGGAGACGCACATGAGTGCCTATAGCCGACCCGAAGGAAATGTCGGCGATTCCACTCTCCCTCTCGCTGATTTTCAGGTCACTGCGATGAAGCAGGATCTGTGCGGATACAGCCCATCCGAGGATGAGTGCAGTGACCAAGCTGGATACAGGGTTGCGAACACCATCTCCACGCCCATGCTTGTGAATGACTGGATGAAACCTCATCGCACTCTTCTTGTTATTGCAGGTCCTGAGAAGCCCATCGATAACGCCGAAGCGGATAGAATCTACGACTTTGTTACTGAGCGAGGAGGCAAGGTCATTGTCGCAGCAGGATCTGATACTGCAGAGAATGCACAGAAGGTGGCATCACGATTCGGTCTAACTTACCAGGCTCAGGTGGTTGGCGAACCTCTTGACATGCTTGGTCAGACTTGGGAGCGATGCCGAAACTCGAATTTCGATTCTTGTGATGATGCGACCCAGCGAGATGCTGCCCAAGACCAGATATGGTCCATGGGTTCGTACCGACAGAATATCACGAGCTCCTTCAAGACAGAGATATGTCCAACGGGTTATCTCAACAACCCCGCTGCGCGAGTGAACTGTGTACATCCCATTTTGTATAACACGGCTGCTACCATCACAGTGACGAGTTATGAGGGAGTAGATGATGTCGATTCAGAGGATCGTCACCTCTACATCCTTTCCAAACCTTCGACCGTCGCCTTGCGAAAATTAGGGGATACATGGGATACGGCCAAAGAGAACAGCATCGATACTGAGAACGATGCTCTAATCGTGCGAATCGATTACGAGACAGGAAGTGGTTTCGATGAAGATACACTCGGTGAATATACACGAGTCAATACAACTGGTTCAATCGTCTTCGTTGCTGATGAGGAAGCTATTGCCAATTATCTGTGGGATGTACAGGCTGCTGGAGAATATGGTATCAAGGGAGACTGTGAGGATTATCACACTGACTTTGGTGAGGAACAGCGTTGTTGGACCTTTGGCAACCCCAAGAAATGGGAAGGTAATTCAGTGTATTTTGAAGGCCTTATCGCAGATATGTTCTCCTTAGACAATGACGTGCTGAATTCAGCGATACGCGCGGATAAAACGAGTTATGCTGTAGTTTTCGACGAGAGCAGGCACGTCAGCAGCGGTGCTCAAGCCCCATTTATCGAGGCTCTGTCCACTGTGGTGCTTGTGACAAGTGATGCATGGCTCAAGTGGCTCATCCTTGGTAATCTGGTTCTTCTCATCCTGCTCGCAATCATGATCGTGCCAATCAAGGAGAATTGGCGGCATGTCTTCGACCTAACTCGATTCCGGGAGCGTCCAAACACGCTTGACCCCTCTGAGTATATCCAACGCGTCAAAGAGTCATTGTTCACCACAGTCCGCTTGAGATTTGACCTCACGCGGGATGAGATGGCAGTTACGCCCCCTGCTCAGGTTCAGCAGATGATCGGCGACCCGCGCCTCATCGAATTCATTTACGGATCCCGTCAGTATTCGGATGACGAACTACAGGAAATCATCCGAACGATACGCCGATGGGATAAGAAGTGATGACAAAGGAGAGATGAAACATGGCCCAAGCCCCACCACCCCAACAAGCAGCCCCGCCACCCGGACAAATGCCACCGCCCGGAGCAATGCCACCGCCCGGAGCAATGCCACCTGGTGCTCCTATGCCGGCGCCCGCGCCAGCTCAGATGGGTGCACCTGCCCAGATGGGTGTTCAGGCAGGATACAATGCTCCACCTTCTGGGTATCAGGTGAATCCTGAATCTCAGGAGAAACTACGTGCAGTGGGTTCAATCAGTTCGATGTTGACCAAGGAAGTTGCTAAAGTTATCATTGGTAAGAATCACGTTCTCGATAACGTTTTGGTGAACATTCTTGCATCCGGCAACCTCCTTTTCGAGGATTATCCCGGCTTGGCAAAAACGCTGATGACGAATACATTCGCCGACGCCCTAGGTTGCGATTTCAAGCGTGTTCAGTTCACTCCTGACCTGCTTCCAGCGGATATCACTGGAACAAACGTCTATGATGCCAAGAAAGGTGAGTTCACGTTCAAGCCAGGTCCATTGTTCTGCAACCTTCTTCTTTCTGATGAGATTAACCGTGCACCTCCTAAGACACAGGCTGCTCTGCTTGAGGCTATGCAGGAGAAGCAGGTGACAATTGGTACTGTGACTCACAAGTTGCCAGCTCCGTTCCTGACCATGGCGACTCAGAACCCAGTCGAGCAGGAAGGAACCTATCCACTTCCTGAGGCACAACTTGACCGTTTCATGATGAAGATGAGCGTTGGATACCCTGACAGGTCCGATGAAGATGAGATTCTCGCTCGCAGGATCACCAGGAAGAAGGACGCAGTCGATGTTGAGGTCATCACCGACCCTCAGAAGGTGATTGCCATGCAGCAGGCGACCGAGGATGTTTACATTGATCCCGGGCTCCGCCAGTACATCGTCGAGATTGTTGCCCGGACACGTGAGGATCCACGTGTTCTGGTCGGTTCCAGTCCACGTGGAAGTCAGGCTTTGCTGAAGTGTTCACGTTCCTTGGCAGCCATCAATGGCCGAGATTTCGTGACGCCCGACGACGTGAAGGGAATTGCCGCTTTGGCGGTGTCACATAGACTAATCCTCAAGCCCGAGCATCAGATCAAGGGTCTTGAAGCAGATGAGGTTATTACAGCCATTTTACGCGAAGTGCCGGTTCCGACCGCATGATGCGTGGCACTTATTTCGAGGTGTGATCACGTGTGGAGTCGCAAGTCAGCACTATTTGCAAGCCTTGCGACGGGCATGTATCTGCTTGGCTTGACTCTGCGCAATCAGCAACTTGTGACCGTGGCTGTTGTTCTTTTCTCGTTCCTGACCTATGCTGCGTGGCGCTCTTCGCATGCTGACGTCGCTGCAGCAGGTCAAAGGTTGGAGGACAGTGAATCAGATGAAGCAGGTCAGGCCTTGCGGGGCCTTGGAGCCATGCGTCGTCTCTCAGCTCAACGAATCTTTGAGGATGGTGAGATCGAAATCGAGTTGCGTGTTCAGAATAAGAGTCGCTTCCCGAAGACAGTTGAGGTTCGTGACAAGGTACCTGAAGTCATGCGGATGAAGAAAGGCTCAAACTATGTTCTGATGGATCTTGGTCCTCGCCGTGAGACGACCATCGAGTATACCCTTGAATGTCCTCTGCGTGGCTTCTATAGCATCGGTCCTGTTTGTGTGAGGATACAGGATACCTTCGGTTTATTCCACAAGGAGAAGGAACTCCATGTCTATGATGATTTCTTGATATTCCCCAAGATGGAGGATCTCAAAGACACCTTCGTAAAGAGCAAGGTTCCCAAGATCTTTACGGGCGCAGTACAGATTCGAAACCCCGGGCCAGGGACTGAGTTCTTTAGCCTCAGAGAATACATCGAGGGTGACACATTCAAGCAGATCAATTGGAGTGCTTATGCTCGGTCGGGCAAACTCATGGTAAATGAGCGTGAGCGAGACGCTGTGTCCGATATCATCCTCATTATTGATGCCCGAGCAGTCTCAGAGACCGGTCCTGTAGCGAGAAACTCGCTTGTGAGTTCAACGAGGGCTGCAGCGAGTCTTGCTCGATATTTCCTCAATCGTCGTGACAGTGTAGGCCTTGTCATCTATGGTGATGAAGTAATTTCTGTGGATCGAGATACTGGCAAGAAGCAACTTTACTCTCTGCTAACCAAACTTGCAGGTGCTCAGGCTCGTGGTGAAACGCCACTGCGTGTGGTCATTAATCGTCTGCTCCCTCACATCAATAGAGGCTCGCCGATCATCTTTCTGTCGTGTTTGGAAGATGATCCTACCATTGTTGATTCACTTCGAGATTTCCGAGCCAGAAATTTTGACGTCACCGTGCTTGCTCCCTCTTCGGCTGATTTCGAATTCGATGCCAAGCGAATCGATAAGGTGGGTTTTGAGGTCCTCAAGACTGAGCGTAATGTGCTGATCAACGAACTTCGAGGTCTTGGTGTTCATGTCTGCGACTGGGAGGCAGACATGCTGCTTTCGACAGCACTTGCAGGAGCGAGGGGATTCTGATGGCTGCAGCACCACCTCCTGGTCCTCCCGGTGGCGGGATTGACATCTATCGTAAGGAGGTACGATCATCCGCGCCAAGCCGGAAGAAAGCAGCTGGAAGTATGAAATCAGACAGCATCATTCCAGAGGATGCTATTCCTGAGGTCCATATCCCTGGCTTCATCGAGAGCCTACTCGGAGGCCCCGTCGTTCATCGGCAGAAGTATCTGAAACCCGATGGGATGGTCCGAAATCTGCAGTTATTGTCCTATATCGTACTAGGTGGTCTTGGCATCCTCACATACATTGTCAATCCTCCAGATGGGACGGTGTGGCGTACATTGGCACCCTCAAGTGGCCTTGCGACCCTTATGCACACTCTGGTGATATTCGGAGCAATCCTGATTGGTGGTATAGGCATCATGCGTCGAACCCCACAGTCTCTCTTGATCTCTTACGCTCTGTTCATTTTCGCCTCTCTCCGCTTTACCTCATCGGACATTACGCTGGCAGTCCTCAGCAATGAGGCCATGTTTCAATCCGAGCGTGTCAAAGAGATGCTGGTGATTGGATATGCAGTTTCCCTCGTTCTGTTCTTTGAGTTGTCGAACGGTGTTCTGAGATTCAGTATGCTCGACACCAGCATACGTACCAATGAGGTCTATGTCATGAACATCAAGCGAGTTGTCTCAAAATACCGCCGTAGCTTGATTCTCAATCCCTTGATTGCAGCAACATTTGCGTGGTTTGCATTGACGATGAATGAGATCATCCCAGCTATCGTTTCGATCTTTTCAGACGATGCTGGTGAGCGTCTTCGTGAGAGCGTTGAATTAGGTAGCGTCTATGGTGTTGCTCTTGGCACGGTGATGGTCTTCCTCGTCATCGGGGGTGTATTTGCCCTTGATGTTCCTGGCCGTCTTGCGACCATGCGCGAGCGGAACAGTTGATCATCTGGGTTCGCACTCGAAGACTTCGTAATCTCTGCTTTCCCAAGCCCCGATGAGCATCTCAGGGTCGTGGTTCTTCGCCAACAATACACAAATTGCAGGGCCATGGCCTGAGAGTCCAGAAAATCGTGCTCCCTTGATGATTGCATCGTTAGCGATCTGACGGCCAGTATGATCGCTTAATGCAGCCGAGGTAACTCTTCCTGAGAGCATCAGGGCCTTGAAGGGGCTTGATTGTTCGATCTCTGCAAACGCAGCAGCATACTTGTCCCCCGGTGTGGCTGCAGACTGTCGATCATAATCGATCTTTCTTGGACCTCTTGAGACAATGAAGAAGCGAAATTCGTCAGCACCTTCCACCTCTCCCACAAGAACACGTCCCTCTGCAGCATTGTGTCCACCGACACAGACATGCCATCCTGGCTCAAGTGCTGCCCATGCAGCCGCAGGTCCACCCCATGGATCGAGTTCAGACAAGGCATGAGCTGCAACAGAGAGGTCAACGATTGTGGTCGTATCCAGCCCTGCTTCGCTCCAATCGTTGAGGCAGGAGAATGCGGCTGTAGCGATAGCACTGGATGAACCCAATCCTTCTGCCTCTGGAATTTCGCTGTCTACAGTCCACCAGAATTCCTCGTTCGGGAGTTTGTACTCCTGCTTCTTCCAGATGTCTGCTACTGCTTCAAGAATTCCATCTGGATCATCGATTTTCTTACGTGGTCTCTTATCATGAATTCGAACAATGGCCCTTAGGTCGATACTCATGGCAACTTCATATCCTGTTGACTCAATGGGTAAAATGCCTAGAGAAGCATAACCAGCCTGACGGGAAAGAACGCCCACCCCTATCGACTTCCGACGCCGGATATGAACGCGACGCTTGTTGTATCATATACTCAGTGACAATGTCCATATCTGTACTTGCCAATGGAAACGTTTGTGAAAACGTTCATGCAGAACCGCTTTTTGGCATTGATGGGTTGCTGAAGCAGGCGATGCTATCCGTTGATATACCACTTGATGGGGATTGAGCCGTATGACACTGGTGAAAATATCTGGAATGGAGCGACACTACGTGATGACTTCTGAGACCGTCAAGGCTCTCGATGGGGTAGATCTGGAGATTGAAACTGGTGAGCGAATCCTACTGCTTGGCCCTTCCGGGTCAGGGAAGACAACCCTCCTGAACTGTATTGCAGCTCTTGATCAGCCAACTGGGGGGTCATATCTTTTTGATGGGGAGGCAGTTCCATCAGCGAATGCCGAGGAAATGACCACGTTTCGTCGAGAGAACATAGGATACGTGTTCCAATTTTTCAATCTCCTACATGACCTGACCGTGCTAGAGAACGTGCTCTTGATCCAAGAGTTATCAGGAGGCCGGGATGAGGTCCGGGCTCGTGAACTTCTGAATCTTGTCGGGCTCGAAGATGAGGCCGATCGCTTCCCCGCTGAGATCAGCGGTGGTCAGCAGCAGCGAGTGGCAATCGCCCGAAGCCTCGCCAAGAAACCAAGGTTGTTACTCGGTGACGAGCTCACAGGAAATCTTGACACTGCGACTTCAGGCATGGTGATGGAGGTACTTGTCAAGGCATGTGTGGCAGAGAACATCACTACCGTAATGGTCACTCACGATGAATCACTGTCAAAATATGCTACTCGCGTCATTCGATTAGACAGTGGCGTGATTGCCTCTGATGAGACCAAGGACTCGTAGGTGGTTCTGTGTCAATGCTCCTAACAAAAAGGCTGCTTCGAAGCCTATGGCGTACCAAATTACGCCTTTCTGCTGTCGTTTTCATGATTGTTGTTGGTGTGTTTGCAGGCATCTCTTTCGGTGCTTATGGAAATGCTACGGTAACGATGTATGATGAGATTTTCTCAGACGAAGAAGGCCGAATCAATCTTGCAGATATAGTGGTGGAAACTCCCGGTGGGGTCTGGAACGGCTCGACTCCAGATGACCTGTGTCAGGCAATAGAGGATGGTTGGTCGAGCACCACCCTCGAGTTGGCCTCCTGTGAACCTCGCCTTTCTTTGGACGGCTTGATGTTCGATCAACTCGACAATGGATCCGAGCAGATGGTGCATGCGATCTGGTATGGTATCGATGAAGGAGATGTCAACAGAGTCTGGATGCCTGAGCATGATTGTTGCTCGGGTCGATTGGCTACCGCTGCTGACGAGATCGTCCTTGATTCACACGCTGCTTTGGCAATGAATGTCAATGTCGATGACAACATCTCGATCGCTGCAGGTGCTGGAAGAATGAATGTCACAGTTGTGGGCATCGGTATGTACTCCGATCATCTGTACTTTGCAGAGACGGGAGAACTCTACCCTGCTGCCAAAGGGACATTTGCTACAGGGTACTTACACACAAGTGGCCTTGAATCGTTGGCGAACCGAACCACTGGTTCCTCTAATCAATTACTGATTGACATCAAAGGTACGCCTTCCTATGACCTTCAGTCAACAAGTGATGTAAATGAGGGCGTGAAGTTGAATGGGGTGAGGTCCTTGATCACAGAAATCGTGAGTGAGAATACCGATACCCCGGTTGTAGTCTACGATCAAGCAGGAATGGAGTTTGTAGAACTGCTTAGAGCTGATGCAGAGGGCGCTGACAAGATGTATCCCTATGTGACTGGAATGATTGCAATTGTTGCAGGAATCACTATCTTTCTCAGCCTGCAGAGACTGATTCAATCTCAAGCCAAGGAGATTGCAGTCCTGCGAACCTTGGGAGTTCCTCGTCGCTCCATCATGCCTGGGTACATCATCGCACCAATGGTGATTGGTTCTGTTGGCGCTGTCATCGGCACGGCGCTAGGAGTATGGGTTGGTGCTCCGGGTATGCTTGATATCTACCAAGGCCTCATTGGAGTCCCCATCGTCGGTTACACGGTCCCGACATCACTAGTCGTGCAGAATGTCATGATCGTCATGGTCATCGTTCTACTATCAGGGATTCGCCCAGCTTGGCAGGCAGCACATATGCAACCACTCGAAGTTCTTCGCGGTCAGCATGAGGTCCGCTTGTCGTCTCGAAGGATTCAGAGATGGACTGCCAAGATGCCTGCTACTGTTGGCCTGACAATCCGCTCGAGCATTCGTAAACCCGTTCGTCTTGCATTCACATTCTTTGCCGTGGGAATATCAATGCTCCTTTTTGGTTCGATGCTGCTGATGATGGGTTCGATGGAGGAGATCTTTGGGAACGAAAGAGAAACTTGGGATGCCCAAGTGCATGCACCTGTCGATGGTGAAGATCAGATCATACAGTGGGCAGAGGACAATGGTGCATCTCATGAATTGCTGTTGCAATACCCTGCAAATCCAGCAGTAGGTGATTCGCGCAAACTTTTGGCCAATGGCCTTGACCAATTCACCTCGATTGATTCTCAGACGGGTATGATTCATGTTGCTCTCAAGGATGGTTCGTTTCCTGTGGCGAGCTCTCCAGTCACTGAGGTTCTAATTGATGAGGGTACAAGTGAATTTCTTGAGTTGAAGGTTGGTGATCGCCAAACCATTGTATTTGGTTCGATGACAAAAGAAGTTGAAGTCGTTGGAATCACTAAGGGTGAGATGTTCCGCACGGTCTACTTTCATCGTTCGGAGCTCTCTGAGCTTGTTGGACTGAATGTGACCTCGGTATTGCTCGATCTCCCTGAGGGTGTAACGATTGATGCCGATGTTGGAGAAATATCAGAAGGTGTTACTCTGATGGCGGATAAGAACAAAGCCTCTGAAGAACTCTTGGATCAGCAGAAACAGTTCCTCTTTTCGATTATCGGCCTTGGAATATTGATGGCGATTGGCGTCCTGTTCAACACTTTAGTGATGAATCTGGCTGAGCGTGACTCGGAATTGGCAACTTTGCGTGTTCTTGGTGCGCCCATCAAGCGATTAGGAGTGATGATCTTCGGCGAGCATCTGGCCATAGGAGTGATTGGTGGCATCCTTGCGTGTATCTTTGCAGTGTTAGGAACACAGATGCTGATATCTTCACAGGTACAGTGGGCGTTCTACTTCACGGTTCAAGCATCACTTTCCTCGATTCTCATCATTGGGGGAGTCGTTGTCCTGATGTCCATCTCTCTCACCCCATTCGGAATGTGGAGAATTCGCAGAATGGATTTGGTTGAGATATCGAAACGTTTTGCCCAGTGATGTCAACCACCGATGGCGAAACCATACGTCTGGTCCGCTTCGGTATCGAAGAAATCAGATGGTGAGAGAAGACTCCGCACCGTCCATAGGTCAGTGAATGCCCGCATCTTCAGCGTCTGATCGAGGTAATCAACACCTGATGATCCGCCAGTTCCTGGACGCCGGCCAATGATTCGCTCAACCGTTCTAGCGTGGTGGGTCCGCCAGAGAATTACGCCCTCCTCAAGTTGGACAAGGGTGTCGATGAGGCGTTGTGGCCACGCGAGCAATGGCGCATCGCGAAAGGTCTCGATGAAGTACAGGCCGAGACGAGCTCGATTTGGCACCCCATCTGGGGCGAAGAAAGACGTGGCTGAGGACAGAACAGCCTCATGTCTTGCCCTCAATATGTCATCACCAACTGAAGAGCCGCCTTTCGAGACTTTGAATCCGAGTTCTGATTGGCGAGTGATCGAAGCAATCACCTCCTTCAAGAATTCAGTCACCACTTCTACATCCCCTGAGTCTTGTGGCGTTGAGCCGTGGATTGGTGTGCGATGCAGCCAACGTGCCACGACTTCAGCAATACTTGGCCGAGCAAGTTCTTTCTCGATGTACCCCCAAGCCGCTGAATCTCCTGAACTTCGCTTGGATGCCTTTCGCAGGTGGTCAAGTGGGCGGCTTCCATCAGGGCGTTCCTCTTGGCGATATCCTATCATCAACTCAAACACTCTCATCTGCCACGATTCAAAACCAGATGCCGAACCTAATTCATGCCGGAATTTCAAGAATCCCTGTGGTTCCAAAGTTCCCACTGCAGCCCATTGCTCCCGCATGACCTTCAGAATCTGAATACAACGCTCAGCTCCACGGACACTATCTGCTACTGCTTGCTCCTTGACGTGCTCGGTGTCGAAGGCATCCCTAATCCACGATAATTCGCTTCTGAGCAAGCGAAACCATAACTCGAAGATCTGGTGCACGATGATGAAATGCAACTCATCTCCTTTAGCCACGGCATTTTTGCTACCTTGCTGGAGTTTGAGTAACTCAGTGATCTTCAGATAGCGCTCGTAGGTGAGGGGCCCCTCTTCATGTGAATCGGCCATGGTGCTCCACGTGTGTCATTACGGATGATGCTTGCGAGGGTCTGGTCTCATCGCAACGGTCATAGAATGCACATCTTTCCCGTAGGTATGGTAGTATCCGGCGTTGACGTGGATGCTCTCCTAGATTCCTATGATCTCGATCAACTCACCATTGGTGTTGTTGCTTCACATACGTCACTTCAACTCCTACACGGCGCTCGAGTTGAGGGCTTCAGAACGCTCGGTATTGCAGTCGGTGAGGAGCGCAGGAGAATGTACCGCGCCTTTCCCATGGCGGAACCGGATGAATGGATGATTCTGGATGACTACAAGGAACTCAATGACCGCGTTGAGGAATTGCAGAGGAGGAATACCATCATCATCCCACATGGTTCTCTCGTCGAGTACCTCGGAGCTGAGCATTTTGCCAGTTTAGAGGTCCCAACCTATGGTAATCGTCACATCTTGCGCTGGGAGTCGAGTCGAGATCTTCAGCGCCAATGGCTTGAAGCGGGTGGTTGCAGGATGCCGAAGCTCGTCAAGGATCCACGTGATATCGATGGCCCGGTCATCGTAAAGTATGCAGGGGCCAGAGGCGGCCGCGGTTATTTCATCGCACGAGATTACCGTGATTTCAGAAGGAATGTGAATCTAGATGATGAATTCACCATTCAGGAATATGTGCTCGGAACTCGATACTACTTGCACTTCTTCTTCGACCCCATCTCCTCCTCTGGGCTTCAGGTCATTGGTCGTGGCAATCGAGCAGGTGAAGAGTTGGGCGAATTGCAACTGCTATCCATTGACCGTCGTGATGAGGCGAACGTCGATGAATTCTACAAACTTGGCTCACTCAGGGACCTGCGCGAGATGCACATCGAGCCTTCGTTTGTTGTCACTGGCAATATCCCAGTTGTTCTTCGAGAATCCTTGCTCCCCGAAGCTTTCCGACTTGCTGAGGGTGCGGTCAGGTCTTCATTCGATCTTGAGGAAGGGGCCCGGGGAATGATTGGACCGTTCTGTCTTGAGACGATTGTGAACGACCAACTTGAGTTCAGAGTCTTTGAGATATCTGCACGAATCGTTGCAGGTTCGAACCCCTACATTGCTGGATCACCTTACTCCGAGATGATTCAACCTTCTTTGTCCACTGGTCGGCGCATCGCCCAATCCATCAGAACTGCCCTTGAGCTGGGTCAATTGACGGGCGTTGTATCGTAATATTGGTTCAGAGATTCCTCGCGGCTATGGTCTAATCGATTAGATCGACTTCATCGAGTCCCATTTCTCTTGCTTCCTTTACCGAACCGGTTGGAAGGAACACCATCTCTGGCATTGGCTCTCCTAGGCGGGCATCGAGGCTCTTCACAGTCCTTCCAAACACTTCCAGTTTGGTCATCGTCGCCATCCATCGGAGCATCCATGCACACTGGGCTTGAATTTCCTCATCGTCAGGGAATGACCGTTGAAGATGAGTCGTTACCGTTCCCATGAGTATCAACATGGGGGGATGGAGCAGGTAGGTAGCGAACGGATTGCGCTCGATGGTCACAGTCTGGTGTTGTTTCCAGAGGGATAGGATGTTGTCATAGACCCAACCGATAATCAACACGAAGAGAATGACTCCAAAGAACAGGCTTCCCATGACAGCATAGGCCGTTGGCATTCCCATTGTGACGGCATCGCTACGCCCCCATTCTGGATTGCTCGCCTCAAGGCGATCAAAGACCAATAGTGTCAGTGTAGTTGCCCAGAATAGCATCGATATGATGGTCTGCGACTGTTGAGCACGCCAGAATTGCCGCATCCCCCATTTCTTCACGCGGTCACTGAGTGTTTTGCTCTCATCACCACCTGCCATGGCAGTCGGTTACCTGCATGCTGAATCAAAGTATGGATTTGACGGGTCCGGGTGGGATTGTTCAGTGAACAAATTTTTCCGCACCGGGATCCCAGGATTGCACCAACGCAGTTCTCTTCCCACCTTGGCCTTGTGGCCATCCACGATGAATTCCATGTTGGAATGAGATGATCAACATGCCCTTCTTTACAATCAGGGGTAGGCCTAACTTCTCGCTGACCAGTGTTGAATCGGTGTCGGCTCCCGGGTGTCTGAAGAATCGATTGAGAATATGGTTGAGTCCATTGATCCTTCTCCACCGATGACTTCGGGGGACGAAGGTGTAGGGTCCATCATCGAGCGATGTGATGTCGGTCAGCATCAAGAAACTCTTCGCCCGAGGCATCAATCCGTCAACATGCAGCCGACGTGTACACATCACAGATTCATGATGATAGAGATTCGTGGATGTCCGCCCATATTCAACTCCAGTGGCCAATTTCAGAATTTTCCCCACAAGTTCGGACTTGACTGCATCAATACAACTCTTGAATTCATCACCCTCCACTTGAACCTCATCGACTCCGAACAAATCGATGAATCCATTATCAGTCTCCCCCCGACGAATATAGACAACTGGGCGGTTAGCAGCGGCCAGAGCCCCATAGTGGTCAAAGAGCGTCAAACCATCTTGTACATAGTACTCCTCGCAGGAGTAATGGTTTTCTTCCCCCATTGCCTCACGTGCTTTGGAAATGAACTGAGTGACTTTATCCCTTCCTTGATCGATTGTGTTTACATCAACTGTTATGGGGAGGACGACTAGGCCATATTTCCGTAGAATTTCAGATGCCCGTTGCGCAATGTCTTTCTCCTCATCTGCAACCATCATCTGTTCGATTTTGACTCTTCGGCGCCAACCCATCAACGGATACAATAGAACCGCTGTCGACTTGAGCAGGAACCTGCTTAGGAAACTCATCAGCCCCCCCTCCAATCAATTACTTACAGCGGCATCACTACGCTCCCATCCCGGATTGCTCGCCTCGAGGCGATCAAAGACCAAACGTGTCAGTGTGGTTGCCCAGAAGAGCATCGAAATGATGGTCTGCGACTGCTGAGCACGCCAGAATTGCCGCATCCCCCATCTCTTCACGCGGTCACTGAGTGTTCTGCTCTCATCACCACTTGCCATGGCAGTCGGTTACCTGCATGCTGAATCAAAGTATGGATTCGGCGATTTCATATGGTGTGAATTAGTGGGCAGATGTTTCTTCATTTTGGATTCCAAGATTGCACTAATATTGTTCGTCGCCCTTCTTGTCCTTGTGGCCGCCCGCGATGAGCACCATGTTGGAATGAGATGATTACCATGCCCTTCGTTGCAACCATGGGCAGGCCTAGCCTATCGCTGACCAGTGTTGAATCGGTGTCGGCTCCCGGGTGTCTGAAGAATCGATTGAGAATAAGGTTGAGTCCATTGATTCTCCTCCATCGATAACTCCGGGGGACATAGGTGTAGGGCCCATCTTCAAGTGATCTGATATCGCTCATCATCATGAAACTCTTTGCCTGTGGGTTCAGGCTGTCAAGATGCAGTCCACGTGTACTTGTCACGGATTCATGATGATAGATATTTGTGGATATCCGCCCATATTCAACTCCGCTGGCCAGTTTCAGAATCTCTTTCACAAGATCAGAACTGACTACATCAATGCAATTCTTGAGTTCATCACCCTCCAGTTGAACCTCGTCGACTCCGAACAGATCGACGAACCCATCATCTGTCTTCCCGCGGCGGATATAGACGACAGGGCGGTCAGCTGCGGCCAGAGCCCCATAGTGGTCAAAGAGCGTCAAACCATCTTGCACATGGTAATCCTCGCAGGAGTAATGAGGTTCTTCCCCCATCGCCTCACGTGCTTTGGAAATGAACTGAGTGACTTTATCCCTCCCTTGATCGATGGTGTTTACATCAACTGTTATGGGGAGGATGACGAGGCCATATTTTCGTAGAATTTCAGATGCCCGTTGCGCAATGTCTTTCTCTTCATCTGCAACCATCATCTGTTCGATTTTGACTCTTCGGCGCCAACCCATCAATGGATACAATAGAACTGCTGTCAATCTGAGCAGTTTATTTCTCAAACCCATTAATCAATGCTTTCCAATTGATTGCTTACAATTCTTTCAGCGAACATGTAGTGGTGGTCTAATATCTCATTCATCATTCTCAGATTTTGTCACTTTTGTTTGATGGCAGTTCGGGCAAGTGTCACTGCATCATCGACTAGCTCTCCTGCAAGGCCGACATGGGACCTTGGTTCGAACATCTTCTTCAGATTCGTCTCTTCGATTGTATTGGCCACGGCAGGGTCCTCTACGCATACTTCCATCAGGTGACGCTGTTGTTTGATAGCAGTAGCAGATGCCCGTCGCAGGACTTCGTGAGCCTCATCCCGTGGCATGCCTTGGTCAACAAGTTCAATCATCACTTTCTCTGCCATGATCAGCCCCTTCAGCGCCTCGATATTCGTTCTCATTTTGTCTTCATCGACCCACATGTTCTTCAGGACAGTCGAGGTTTTATCTACTACGTCCCCACATAGAACGCTGGCGTGAGAGAGGGTAATGCGCTCACTCGATGAATTCGCCAAATCCCGTTCGTGCCACAAGAGAGCATTTTCATGACTTGGTATCACCATGCTTCGAACAATTCTGGCTAACCCACAGGCATTCTCGGACATGATTGGATTGCGCTTGTGTGCCATTGTCGAGGAGCCGACCTGTTTGCCGGCATCGAATCCCTCACCAGCTTCAGCAATCTCTGTTCGCTGAAGGTTTCGAATCTCCTGAAGCACCTTCTCACAGGTCGTTGCTACACTTGCCAGCCAGTTCACGTATTCGAGATATCGATCACGACCAACAACCTGTGTTGTTGCCACCGGGACCATGAGACCAAGATGTTTGAGAATGAGAGATTGAAGTTGCTTTGCATCATGTCCTTGTGCCGCCCCTGTCCCAACGGCTCCGAGGAATTTTCCGGTGATGATCCTAGGTGTTGCCTCATCGAGTCTGATGAGGTGGCGTCGCAATTCATCCACCCATACAGCCACTTTCAGGCCGAAGGTGATCGGCACTGCTGCTTGCCCATGAGTCCTTCCGAGCATGATTGTGTCTCTGTGCTCCTCAGCACGATCTGCTGTGATTCCTATCAATTCGCAGATTGCAATTCTGAGGTGGACGATGGTGTCCCGTAACTGGAGAGCAACTGCCGTGTCGACGATATCGTTTGATGTTGCACCTAAGTGCACACACCAACCCGCTTCTCCGGCAGCTTCAGCCATCGCTTTGGTTAATGCCATGATGTCATGCCGAGTCTCAGCCTCAATCTCATTCACCCGTTCCTTAGTGACGATGCTAGGGTCTGCTATGGCTGCAACCAGGGCATAGTCCTCTTCGGACACGCGACCCAGTTGGGCGTGGGCCCAGACAAGTGCCTTTTCTACCTCTAGAAGGCGAGCATGCCGCCCTTCTTCAGACCATATCGCCTTCAGGTCGTCGCTGCCGTAGCGATAGTCGACTGGACAGAAGGCCATGGCTCCCGGTCTTGGAGCGGCGGCTTTCTGGCATCAACCTTGCCTCGGTCACAGGAAACAATCTTCAACGCCTCGATGGAGCCGTCAATGTGGTCGGATGTCCTTCACGCCTGCTCATCCATGGTGGGGAGCAACCATACATGCACCAACATGTGCGCAGCATCCTCGAATATCTCCAGCATCGCGATGATGTTGAATTCGCTTATGTGCGTCCCGTCAAGGATCAGCCCATCAACCATCCAAACCCTCGCATCGAGCGCTTGGCTGATATCACTTGGAAGTACCTTCGTCGGGCCCCGAATCTCTTCCAACCTTCCGAATACATCTGGACTTGGCGCGCAGCGGGCATGAGTGGGATTGATCAGTCTCCTCCTTCAGAGTGGAGGTTTCGTTGTTCACCTCTACGTGGTTATCTGCCATGGAAGCCTGACATGGTGTTGAATGCCTACCCGATGGCGGGGAATATGCTGCACCGTTTTGTTCCCTGGGCTGGTCGAAAGCGAATCCCTATCGTTAGCATTGACCATGGTGCTCCTTTGCAATCCTACCATTGGGGTGGATACAGGGGCTCCATGTGGGGATGTAAGGCGAATGCATGTTGGGGGGAGTGGAGTCGGGCGATTAACATTGGATATGGAGCACCTGCCGATCAACAGGTTGTGACGGGCTCACCGACCTTGGACGATATCTGTGGTCTATCTGATGATTCGACATTCCTCAGTGAGTGTGGTCTTGATCCCTCCCGTCGAAAGATCCTGTTAATGACTACTCATACAGAGCCACTGAAGGGGGATATGGATGTCATGATGCGGCGACTCTTTGAGACGTATGAGGAGGATGAACGTGTCCAACTGATTGTCAAGCCTCATCCAGTGGAATTGCGAAAAGGGACGTTGATCGATATTCCCGATCATGTGCATGTCATTCCAGACCAGCCGAATCTGCACAAATTGATGCACGCTGCGGATTGTATTATCTCTCCGGCAACCTCAGTCATCATTCCAGCCTTGGCGATGAACAAGCCCTTCGTCAATCTTCTACAACCTGATAGGGACCTGTACGGTGATGTGGATTTGAGCGCCTTGAATGACCAGCTTGGTGAAGCAGTCATTCATCCTGATAGAGTCGATGCAGCCATTTTGGGTGAGATCGAGATGGATCAAACCACTACGGGACAGGTCTTTGAGGTTCTTGGCCACTCTGCAGATGGACGAAATGGTCAAAGGGTACTCGATTTGTGCGCCCATATCCTAGAACATGGAGGTCCACAAGGCTGGGTCTTTTCGACCTAATTATCGTGAGGATCGACGTCGATAGGAATAGCGTCAGATTCGTATTCCAAGGATGCAATTTTCAATGGGTCGAGGACGAAGCGGACATTCGCTTCATCAACGCCGTAGAGTGCGACTAATTCTTCACGGAAATGGAGGCGTAGTTCCTCTTCAGTTACATACAGCGGCGCGCCCATGCTAATCTGGAGCGCACGTGCACCGATGATCCTAGCTTTTTCAAATCGGGAGTGGGGTCGAATCGCTTTGACCATGACAATCCTGCCGTCGTGTACCGTTCTGTATTTCATCCATTCGCCCAACCGGGACAATGATGCACAGCACAGATTGAAAGGTGTTCGTCCCAACCCTCCGCTATGGAAGGGCCCCGCTGGAGCGCTGCTCCACTGGTCCTTGCAGTGATGGGACTCCTGATCGTTCTTACTGGAGGCTGGGTGCGAGTCTCAGAGGCGGGGGAGGCCTGTCCTGAATGGCCGACATGTTTTGGAGAGATACACCCTTTCATCTCTGAGCAGGCTCAAGAAGACTGGTGGGCCGCACATCCTGATGAGGTAGACTCACGGGGCCCGGGACATCGCTACACTACAATGCAGATCTTCACAGAATGGTTTCATCGTCTTCTTGTTGGCACGATAGCACTCCCTGTGCTATTTCTGACGATATGGGCAGTGCGAGATTCAACCATCTTCTCACGACGACTCACGGGCCTTCTGCTCGGATCAAGCGCATTACTTGCCATCCAAGCGCTGGCAGGTTACCTTACGGTTGAATATGACAACCTACCTTGGAGTGTATCTCTCCATCTTCTTCTTTCCCAGACCTTCATTCTGATGCTGCTTGCTGCTTGGCTTGAGTGGACTCGCATCGATGACTCTCGTTCTGGACGTCTATTGGTTCAACAGGGAAGTATGTCCGGAAACCGGTGGCTTTGGTCCAGTGCAATCTTTGTCCTTCTCGTATTGGTTGCCGGTGCAATGATCTCTTCAAGTGGGACTTGGAATGCGTGTAGTGTTGGCTTCACCTCTGCTTGGCCATTTTGTCAAGGAGATGTCATTCCGCCCTTGAGCACGAATGTTAGTTGGCAGCTAGTGCATCGTGTAGCAGTCATTCTGGTAGCATTGAATCTCATTGTTATGCTGTCTCATCGAAGTCGGGAGGGTTTTGCAACAGACCAACCCAACGTCCATCAGATGCTGAGATTGGGCACAGGAGTCTACATCTTCAATGTCCTTCTTGCCGGTCTGTTTCTAACGCTCGCTGAGAATTCAGGTCTTGTGGCATCATTATCACTCCTTCATCTGATGGCAGGTTCGCTCTCATTCCTTGCAATAGGTATGGCAGCCACGATGCAGACGCTTGGCCCAACAACGGCAATGATTGCCACTGAGGAATCGGAGGAATAGAACTTGGCGTGTATCATGGAAGATAGGTGTGACAGATGAGTGATTCGCCTGCTGTTCAGCACCACCCCGGCGTATTGAACGTCTATCTGCGTTTGATGAAACTGCGTGTCGTCCTCCTTTTGCAGGTGACTGCCATCAGTTCTTTGGTAGTTCATGATCTGCTGATTCGATCCGGAGTCATGAGTGGTCTTCAACCATCATTCACAGATACCATTCTTTCCTCTCTTGTCGTTATCGTTGGTGGAACTCTTGCTGCAGGGGGTTCGAACGCTCTGAATATGGTCTGGGAGCGAGATATCGATCCGTTGATGGAACGGACTCGCCACCGTCCACTTCCAGCAGGACAGATTACACCTAGGAATGCGACCATTTTCGGAGTTGTGATTGCAGTTCTTGGGACACTGATAGTCTCTCTCCCTATTCGCGGTGAGTGGGCCATCGCCGCTGGCTTCTGGACAGCATTCAGTGTGCTGTACTACGTGCTTGTGTACACTATTTGGCTCAAGCGCCGAACTCCGCAGAATATTGTCATTGGTGGCGTTGCAGGTGCGACTCCCCCTTTGATCGGGTGGGCTGCGGGTGGAGCAACGGTTCCTTTCACTCTCGACACCCTCCTTCTTGGGTCTTCGATTCCATGGGTGCTCGCGGCCCTCATCTTCTTGTGGACCCCCCCCCACTTCTGGGCTCTTTCCCTCTGGACTCAGAGTGACTACGAGTCATCGGGCATCCCTATGATGCCGAATGTCCATGGTGTAGGGCGCACTCTTACAGAATCTAAGGGATATGGTGTTCTCTTGATGCTGCTCCCACTTGGCGTACTATTCGCTAGTTCAGACTTCATTCTCCTCGTGTGGGTGGCAATTGCATGTTGGATGGGAGCTTGGTATCTTGGTTCAATTATCTCTATTCCAAACACGATTCAACCTGGTCAGAGATCGCCTCAAGCCTTGGCATCATTCAAACGAAGTCTCACCTACCTTGGGTTGATGTTCATCTCGATTATCCTTGCCGCCGCTGCCACATTGTTCAGGTCCTGAAGACGCTCCGCTGGGTTGAAGCGTCAAGGTACATTGCCGCTGTAAGTAAGGTGATAGTTGTGGAGCAGAATCTGATTCATGACTGGAACCTTGTCGAGTATTCCTATACTCGTGATGAATCACAGCATCCACATCCCGTGTGGTTCGACGATGAGACATTGCGAGATGGTCTACAGTCGCCATCAGCAAGGAATCCCAACATGGAGCAGAAACTCTCTCTTCTTGACTTCATGGAATCTCTAGGTATTCAGAAGGTGGACCTCGGACTCCCAGGTGCAGGTCCCCAGCACATCGAACATATCGATTCGATGCTTGCACATATCAGAAAAAATGACTACGATATTCGTCCAGGGTGCGCGGTACGAACAGTTGTAGCGGACATCGAACCGATGGTTGATTTGATTGCCAAGCATGAAATTCCCATACAGGCTAGTGCCTTCCTTGGAACGAGTCCGATTAGACAATTTGCAGAAGGTTGGACGCTTGAAAAGCTCCTCGACACCATGGAATCTGCAGTTTCATTCGCCGTCGATAACGATATTCCAGTGATGTTCGTGACCGAAGATACGACCCGTTCAAACCCCGATGATATCCGAGCAATCTATTCCCGAGCCTTGGAACTTGGTGCTGATCGAATCTGTGTATGTGACACGTGTGGCCATGTCACTCCACATGGGACCAAGCAACTTCTGAACTTCATCCAGGATGAAGTCATCCCAGATGCTGGCTTCCACCGTCGTGATATCGAGGTGAACTGGCATGGCCATCAAGACCGTGGTCTTGGTGTGGCGAACAACCTAGCGGCTGTCGAAGCAGGAGCGGATGTGATTCACGGCACTGCTTTGGGTGTGGGTGAGCGGGCAGGCAACGCACCTCTCGACCAGACGTTAGTCAATCTCAGCCTTATGGGCGTTATCAAGAACGATTTGACTCAATTGAAGGCGTACACGCAGATGGCTCATGACTGCATCGAAGTAGCTCTCCCTCGAAATTATCCTGTCTTTGGTCAGGATGCCTTTGAAACAGGTACTGGCGTGCATGCTAGTGCTGTAATCAAAGCCATGAGGAAAGGAGACGAGTGGCTGGCAGACCGCGTATATTCTGGCGTTCCAGCAGGAGATTTCGGATTGCGTCAGCGTATACGAATTGGGCACATGGCTGGTCGGTCCAACATTCATTGGTGGCTTGAGGAACGTGGTATTGAAGCGACTGATGATTTGGTTTCTCACCTCTTTGAGGTGGCGAAACGACAACCTCGCCTCATGGAGGATGATGAGGTTGAGGCAGAGGTCAAACAGTTTCTTTCTTTAGCATAAAGAAGATGTACGAACCCGAATCACATGTACTTGTGACGCTTGTTGTCGATGGGTCGGACCGTGTCACCGACCGTGATTGGCTTGCCGCGTCTCAGGCCCGTGGCTACATAGCGGGACTTGATAGGGTGAGAACGGTACTGGCTCGCCTGAATCATCCAGAACGTGGCTTAGCATCAATCCATGTTGCTGGTACCAACGGAAAGGGCACGACTTGTGCTCACCTTGCCAACATGCTCTGGATGGAAGGATCGCGTGTCGGCCTGTTTACGACCCCACATCTGTGTAAGGTCGAGGAACGCGTCCGAGTCGATGGCGATCTGATTACTGGCGAAGTTTTTGACATAGCCCTTGAGCAGGTTCGGGCCGCGTCCCACTCTCCCGAACCGATCACACTCAGTTTCTATGAGATCACCTTCCTTGTTGCCCTTGTCACGTTCCAGAGGATGGAGGTCGATTGGGCAGTGTTCGAAACCGGCCTAGGTGGTCGTCTTGATCCGACAACTCTGGTTGAGGCTGAACTTTGTATCGTCACCTCCATTGGACGAGATCATGAGGAGGTACTCGGCCCGACACTCGCACATATAGCCATGGAGAAGGCGTCGATACAACGCCCAGATATTCCCTTTGTAGCGACTCTACCTGAGGACGATGATGTTCGCCGAGTGATTGAATCGATCGTCGATCATGATTACGGCTATTGGGTCCATCCAGCTTGGCCCGAGGCAGTCTCATTCCATGATCTTCCCGAACATATTGGTTTGGTGGAATCCATGATGGATCTTCCAGCAGTGGTTCATTACAGCATCGAAGCCCATCGTTTGGCTGCTCATTCACTTTCAGTCCTTGATCCTGAACTGCTCACTTTCGATACCATCAATGCCTCATTGCTCCAAACTCATTGGCCTGGGCGAACCCCCCTCTCGGAACCGATCCTTCTTGCTCATGCACCGGGCGTAGTGATGTTCGAGGCTGCTCACAATGTCGATGGCATGCGCCGTGCTTGCAGGGATTTGCTGGGTCATTTCATTGTTGACGGCAGCGTCGAGGAGATATTTTTCCCAGATGTGATCATCTTTGGGGCGACCCAGAAGGATGATCTTGAGGGTTTTGTAGAACCGTTTCTTCAATTGCTCGAGTTCTTGGATGAACCCCTTGTTATCTTGACCGAACCAACCAGTGGTCGCTACCCTGCAGCATCGGCTCGGCGCCTTCAGGACATCTTTGAATCACGCTCTGCACAGTGTGAGACTGTCATCGAGACCGATCCGGAGGTGGCATTCGAAAGGGCAATGAGTATCATCACTCCAATCGTTGCCGAAGCAAGGACAGTGACCTGTGAAGACGATGTTCATGCATTGGTGTTCATCCTTGGGAGTCTGTATCTGGTTGGAGATCTGCTACCCCACGTTTGTGCCAGTTCAGACCTTGAACTCGACGAACATCTCTCTATTCTTCAGTTGCGTCCGCCGAACCTTGGCATGCTGGGTGAATGAGTTTCTCATTCTTCGGTTTCGCTTTGCCATTCTGCATCAATGGAACCACCTTCCCATTCTCCAGGGATGGTGATCTCGTCGACCTCGGTATCCTCTACCCATAGGCGTTCATCATCCACATCTGGCATGGTTAGATTCTTGCTTCCCACACTCTTCAGCACGAATTCAAAATGGCGCTCTAGTTCGATGATGTGAGCAATAGGTGACCCCGCGTGGACGAACGGATCAGTCCTAGTCCCAACCATGAGGCCGCGACAAGGACTTGTAATGGGATGGAGTTGGTCAGGATTGTTAGGGTCTGCGATCATTCCTATTGTTTCGTTCTCATCGACGAGAGCCCCTGATGAGATATGCAGATCAAGTAATCCTCCCCCTTGAGCGCGGATCCACCTAGAACCAGAGGCGAGTAATCTGAACCTGGGTCTCTTAGGTCGACCTGAAATGATGTTCATTCCCCGTAGAACGTTTAGGACTCCGTTCACGGCAACCTTCACCGCTATTCGATCAAGTTTGTTTGCTCCTCCTCCTTCAAAGACGATTGCTGCAACTCCATCCTCTGATGCAGTGCGGCGTAGCGAACCTTTAGGTGAGACTGAATCCATTAGCACCTCTGTCCCAAACAATTTTGCCACATTGAGAATACTTGGATCAGCCAGATTAGCCCTGACCTGTGGCATGTTATGCCTCCCGGCAGCCCCGGAATGGATGTCGATGAGTACATCAGATCCAGAGATCAAGAGTTTGAAGATCCGATGAGCAACTCTTCTAGTGGTTGCTCCCTTAGAATGACCTGGGAACTCCCTGTTCAGGTCACGTCCATCTGGGAAATAACGTGATTTCCGCTGATATCCGGGGGGATTGAGTACAGGGACGATGAACACGGTGCCAGCCATCCGCTTTGGGTCAAGTGGTTTTCCTTCAGCGATCATGGATGGTTGTGTGAGCTGAGTTGCGGCGAGTGTTCCAGTCAGTTCATCTCCATGTATGGCACCAGTCACGATGACTCGGGGGCCAGGACGAGCACCGTGGAGGATATGAATCGGAGTGGGCCATTTTTCTCCAGTGGAAGAATCGATGAGATCGAGCATGATTGTTCGGCCCTGACCGGGTTGGACTCTTTTACGTTGGAATCGAAGGAGGTCACGCCCTGAGGCGCGATCCCATTCCGGTCGATGTGTAATCCGTTCTTTCGATGCCTTTCTGACGGTTTTCTTTCGAGCAGGAGGCATTTCATATGCTACTTTCAGTGGTGGTCGCTGCGCCTTTACTTCCTCTGACCCATCATCCTTCAACAGATCACTCCCATCTATGGTAGGCTGGATGGCCCTCAGTCACCGAGACGAACCGTCCGGTCCCTATTGCTCGGACTTTCTCCTCTGCAGTTAATGTCATCTCCACTTCGACCCATGGGTCGTCAATACCGACTACTTTTGAAATAACGTGCAGGTCTACATCTGTAGGTGTTGGTCGTTTCAGGTCGACCTTGTAGGAGGCGGTGACTGTTGTTGGAGGTCTCTTCTCCCCACGGTTATCCATGAGTGCTATTGCTGCAGTCCAGTTCCCGTGGCAATCCAGAATCGTGCCGATGATACCACCGGCAATCATCCCAGGAAATGCTTGGTGCTCAGGTGCAGGACGTACACGTGCCTCAAGACCTCCGTCGCAGCGAGTGCTGTTGATTCGCAGCCCCAGTTCATTTGCAGGGCCACAGCCAAAGCAGATGGAGGTCGGTGCGAAGGCCCGCTGGACCCCCTCTTCTCCCATACGGATAGCGAAGCCATTGATGTTCTTGAGGGCTCGCTCAAAGTGGATGTCTCACTCGACCTTTCCAAGAATCTGATCAAGAATTTCCTTCTCTGCATCATCGATCTTTCCATCGGTGAGCGCCTCTTTGATTTGGTCGACCTTTTCTTCATCCAATCCGGCTCGTCCAGCAGCTTCGATGATGAGTTCAAACTCCTCTTCGGAGACGCTTCCATCTCGGATGGCCGCATTGATGGCAGCTCTGGTGGCTATCTGTCCTGCCTCTTGTTCGGTTAGATTGAGTGCTTCACCAAGAACCTGGAGTTCATCTAATTCCTCTTGGCTGAGGACTCCGTCTTCGTAGGCTTCCTCATATGCCTCAAGTAGGAATTTTCTGTACTGGTCCTGGTGGAGGAGGACGTCTCGAATCAAGCCATAATCGATGGTTCCTTGGCGGTTTGCAGCCTCCAGTCGTACTACCGATTCTCTGACTTCCTTGACTGCCATGTCCTTCAGTCCGTGAGCAGCGAGTATCATACCCATCACAATCACGCCAGCCGCGATCCAGATCATCGTAGGAGCGTGTACGAACGATTCACTTGGATTAGAGACGACAGTCATCATCTGCCAGAGGCCGAAAAGTGTGATCAGGCCGCCGATAAAAATCTCGCCCCAGTCATCGAAATCTGCCTCCTCATCGAAGATGGCCAGGCGCTCCTGAATCGTCGCGTCGTCCTTAGAGGCCATGGCTTTCGGGCGATGATGGATGGCATCAGTCTTTGACTCTATCGTTTTCAAAGACCATGTAGAATGCTGGTGCCGCTATCCTCATGGGCGTTGGCTGTGCCCTCTTGAACGTGAAGGCTGACCTCGACCCCCTCTCGGTTCGTCACCTCGGCCTTTCAGATGCCGTTACCTCGGCCTTTGAAGAGGAAGGGATTCGACAACTGTATCCCCCTCAGCATGAGGCTCTTGAGGTGGCTTTAGAAGGAAGGAATACCGTCGTTTCTATTCCAACGGCCTCCGGTAAATCTCTCATAGCATACGTGGCAATGCTTCGTCGAATCCTCGATGGTCCAACACGTTCCCGTGGCATCTACATCGTGCCCTTGAAAGCCATGGCCACTGAGAAATTAGAGGATTTCAAGCGCTTGGGAAAGGCCAGTGGATTGTCTGTCGGCCTTGCAATCGGAGATGCACGTGGAGAAATGCGCCGCATCCGTGAGGCCGATATCCTTGTTTGCACCTCTGAGAAACTCGATGCACTGTTGCGTCAATCCACGAGGCTTCTTGATGATGTGTCGATTGTTGTTGCCGATGAAGTCCATCTCATCAATGACGAAGGCAGAGGGCCGACTCTTGAGATGAATCTAGCACGGGTGCTCCACCTTGCTCCCTCCGCTCAGATCATCGCGTTGTCAGCTACTATTGGAAATGTTGACTCCCTTGCCTCATGGCTAGGGGGCATAGCAATCACTTCAACATGGAGGCCCGTACGACTCCAGTTTGGCTTGATGAATGAAAACACAGTCGAGCATCATAAGGTGGTTGACACAGATGGTGAACATCCAAGCACCCATCAATACGACGTTGCCCAGCGAATGAAGGATCCAGTGCAGGACATCTGTGAACACGTTGCGGCTGAAGAGGGTCAGATTCTGGTGTTTGTAAACACGCGTCGTTCATCGGTTGCAGTAGCGAGAGACATTGGTAAAGCACGTTGCCGAAAGGGTGCGGATGACGATTTGAACCCAGCTTGGTCAAAGCATGCTGATGCCTATCTTGGCCTTGAGGAAAAGACTCGCTCCAGTCTATCTCAGGCCGAGGCCCTGAAGGGTGGGTGTGCCTTCCATCATGCAGGTCTGACGTCTAAACAACGTCGATTCATCGAGGACCTGTTCAAAAGCCGGACCATCAATGTCCTTTGTGCGACACCTACACTGGCTGCTGGGGTCAACCTACCTGCTCGCTGTGTTCTTGTGAGGGATCTCAAGCGGTGGTCAGGTGGAGGAATGGACTGGTTGTCGGTGATGGAGATTCACCAAATGATGGGCAGAGCAGGCAGGCCTCAGTATGACTCTGAAGGTGAGGCGATTCTCATGGTCAGGCATGAGTATGAGAAGGACCTCCTCGTTGAGCGTTTCATCCACGCCGAACCTGAACCCATCAAATCTAGGCTTCATCACGATGGTGCGCTCCGCATGCATTCTCTTTCGGTGGTTGCCAGTGATCTGGCGAGCACGACCAATGCCATTCTTGGTCTGTTTGACCGAACCTTCCTTGGCCATACTGTCCCCACTTCAGTTGTAAATCACAGAATCACGGCGATGCTTGACTGGCACATCGATCAGGGTCTTCTGACCACTACAAATTCTAGCGGTGGTGGGATTGAAGTGGTCGATGAACCTCAAATCCTTCCTCATTGGGTTACAGCAGCCTTGTCTTGCCTTGGAGTTGATGCCTCAGATCTGTGGTCTTCTAAGTCCCCTACTGTTCAGGCAGATGCCGAATCTGACAGAACAGTTCTCAACTCTCCCTCCCCCTCATTTGTTCCAGCCACAGAACTCCCTGCCCGTCGCATTGGACCGATGGTGGTGGCATCTAGTCAACGGAACTGGGACCGTACCTTCATCCCGACTCGCTTAGGTAGCGAGGTCGTTCGCTTGTGCATCGACCCTCTTTCAGGTATTCGATTAAGGCGTGGTTTGCGGCGCTGCGTACGTCGTCTAGTGAGAGATGCAAGTGATCAGCCAGTCACGACTTTCGGATTGCTTCATCTCATCACTTACTTGCCTGATTTTGTACAATTCAGGAGCAATCGGTCCGATGAGCTTCGACTTCAGGATCTTTACGCAGTTGAGGGTCATGGCCTAGTGGTTGATGAATCTGAGATAGGCCCCATCGAATTCTCATCACTGCTGAAATCTGCAGACGTTATTCAAGCTTGGATTGATGAGGTTGACCTTGCACTGATCGAGGATGAACGTGGAGTGTCTCCTGGAGACTTGAGGATGAGGTGTGAACTTGCTCGCTGGCTTCTGTATGCCGCTCAAGCAGTTCTTGGTGCCGATACGAACTTCTCTGATGAGCATGAACCTCATCGCCGAGTTCTCAGTGATATGACCTCTGAACTGCACACGCGGGTACGGTATGGGTGCAAAGAGGATGCGCTCCCATTGATCGTCCTGCCGAACATAGGGAGAAAACGTGCTCGTGATCTCATCGGAGTGGGAATTCAACATCCGCGAGATCTGTTAGATCTTTCGCGCAAGATGCATAGCAAACTCACTGGTATGAGGGGTTGGTCCGCTAAGGTTGTTGACCGCCTTGTCAAGGATGCCCATGAAGAGGTGGAAGCAGGCCGTAGGGTCCATCGTGTTTCACGTGATGATGATATTCCGTTACAAGGGGAGATGGAACGTCAATGAGCGTACCTTGGTACCCCTGTTGGGCCATTTCGTGGCGGAATCCAGATGCATCCCCACCGTTGATAGATACCCTTCTTGAATATCGTCCAGATGAGAGGTGGGCCATTGCTCCAGATAGGATCATCCGCTCAGAGGAAGAAGTCTGGTCGTGTTGGTTGAAGACCGTGGATGATGAATTAAGTGGGCTCCAGATCGCTCGTTCTATCGATGTCTCCATGCTCTGTGCATTGCACAATACAAGGAAAATCAGTGATGCACTGGATGCCTCTTCAATCACTTTGCAGCCCGGCACAGTTGCTTGGCTTCTGCATATTCCCATAGCAGATTCAGATTTCAGTGATGATGCGTGGCCCTTGTCAGAACTACCCTTTCCCGAGCATTCACGGCAGATCGAGCGTACAGCCCACAGGATCATCGAGGCTCTGAAGGCATATGTTGTGCCGACGCGGCCGGGAGGCACTCATGGCCATCATGTCTTTTGACGCCATGTGGGTGCATTGATGTCGGCACTCCGAAGGTCTGCGAGAACCTCAGAGGCCATGGCAAGTGCAAGTTCCTCTGGTGTCTCTGCTCCTATAGCCAAGCCGATTGGACAGCGCACGCCATCAATGGTCTTCTCATCAATGCCTGCTTCAAGAGCAGCAGTGCGAAAAGACATCCATTTTGAACGGCTACCTATGACACCGATTGTTGAAGTGACATCCTGCTGTAGAAGGTGGAGTAGCACATCAAGGTCCACTTTCCAGTCATGGCCAAGAAGAAAGATATGTGTTGAAGTGCGGGCGCAGTCGACCACCTGATCCAGAATCTCTGAGAGTTCTCCTGCAATACATCGTCCAGCTTGTGGAAATCGTTCTTCGTTCGACCATTCAGTCCTTACGTCAGCAACATCATGATCCCATCCAAGCCATGTGCAGGCTTCGGCTAAAGCGAAGGCGACATGACCGCCCCCAATCAGAAGAATGCGAGGAGGGGGTTCAAGAATTTCCAATGACACTTTCACTCTCCCTCCACAGAGGCTGTTGAGTGGCTCACCGGCTTTGGACGTGGTGGCCTGCTGATTGAGGATGAATTCCTTTACTCTTGACTGCCCATCGCCGTCGAGCATTGCACGTAGAACCTCGATTACCTTCAACTCGAAGCCACCACCGCCGACAGATCCTTCAAATTCACCGGAGTTGAGAAGTGCCAAACGTGCCCCTGGACGTCGGGGAACGCTGCCAGAACTCTCGACGACAGTACCGAGTGCAACGCGTTGACCTTCATTCAGCCGGTCGAGAACCCATTCAAGGACCATGACCGTCATCACATGCCTCCTTCACTCTTCGAGCCTGTTCGGCCAAGAATGTCTTGTGGGTCCAGTGCCAAGAAATTAGCCACATCATCTTCAGTGTCGAGGTTGAAGTGAAGGTAACGACACGCTGTTGCTCTGCCGATGGGAGTGACGATGTTTCGTAGTGGGGTATCTGGTTCACAATCGATGATTCGTTGGATGCTCTCTGTGTCGAGGGTGATGGGGTGGCCTTTCCTACCGTCGGTCATTGGTGCTGATGGCGGTTGCGAGTTCCGAAGCACTCTGATCGCATCCATGGACCATCCACATCTGTCAATGGGGGCTATGAGCACTCCGCGTTTTCTGGATTCTGCGGGTATGGCGGCCAGTCCCAGTTGAATCGAACGCATACGTCCGAGCAAAGGTGTTTCATTGATGATGAATGTACATTTGCTCATTCTTTCACAATGTGGCATCAAACCAGAGTGTATTACCGCAACAACTCGTTCAATTCCCGCAGAGAGTAGGTTGTTCTTTGTCCACTCGATTAAAGTCTGTCCACCGACCTCGATGAGTGCTTTTTGTCTTCCGAGTCGTGTGCTCAGACCAGCGGCAAGGATGATTGCATCAGTGACTGAACCACTCGGTGTTCGCCTCTCAAGGCGCGTCAGGTCCGCCGCGTCCATCACCTGAACCTCAAAGGGAGCGGGTGATCTCACGACCGATGATCATGCGCTGAATCTGGCTCGAACCCTCATAGATCTGCATTACCTTTGCAGCTCTCATTAATCGAGCGACAGGGTATTCTTCAGAATACCCGTACCCTCCGAAAATCTGTACAGCATCGGTTGTGACCTCCATTGCGGTGTCTGCTGCGAAGCGCTTAGCATGGGCTGCACTCTCTGTGTTCCTAATTCCATTGTCCGCCTCCCAAGCAGATTTGTGAGTGAGCAGCCGTGCCGCCTCAATCTTCGTTTTCATGTCCGCCAACATGAATTGAATCGCCTGATGCTGATGCAGAGGTTTGCCAAATGTCTTTCTTTCATCTGAGTATTGCAGTGCATGTTCGAATGCAGCCCGCGATATCCCGGTGGCGTGTGCAGCGATTGATGGGCGTGATATGTCGAAAGCAGCCATGGCGTTGGACCATCCGTGTCCTTCAACACCCCCGAGCAGATTCTCTACAGGTACTCGCACATCGATGAAATCAACGGCTCGCGTGTCTGAAGCCCGCTGCCCCATGTTCACTTCCTTCTTGCCCAAAGTGACTCCTTCCCACGATGATTCAACGATGAAGCCGCTCATTCCTCTATGCCCGGCATCTTTGTCGGTGAATGCGAGCACGAAGAACCAGTCTGCTTGGCCAGCCCCCGTGATCCACATCTTGTTGCCATTGAGGATGTAATGATCTCCGTCCCTCGTAGCTGTTGACTCGATGCTCAGAACATCTGAACCGGCTCCAGGTTCGGTGACAGCGTAGGCAGCAATAGCAGGTTTCTCAGCTAGCCAACCAAGGTATTTCTTCTTCTGTTCCTCAGTTCCACTCATGATGATGGGGGCAGCTGTCAAGCCATTGCTGTAGGCAGCGGTAGCAAACCCAGGATCGCCCCATGCCATCTCCTCTTGGACGATGGCCTCAGTAAGACATCCGAATCCCATGCCTCCATACTCCTCTGGAATGTGGAGGTTGAGCAACCCTGCCTCATGTGCTGCGATGATGCCCTCGGTTGGGAAGGTGCCCCCCTCATCCCACTTCTCTGCGTTCGGGCGAATCATCTCCACGGCGAACTCGTGAGCAAGTTCCTGCAACATGAGTTGCTCTTCTGTCAACTCGTACGAGACCATGTATGAGGCCACTCAAGCATGACAATTAGGCCTTGCGTGGGTCTGAAGTTTTGTTCAGAAGGCGTATACTCTTGTGAGTAGACCGATGAGAAAGAGCATGTATGTTGAAACGAGGATATAGCCTTCATAGCGTTTGAATTTCGACGAGGACCACATGAAGAGAATCGCCAAGAATGTGGCAATCAAGGCACCCGGAATGATCCAGTACCTGATGTCAATGTAATTGCCTTGTCCGACGGTATCTGCAGAGAACGTGATAGGGTGGATGAGCGCAGCAATCCCTATCGAGAACATTGGATCGGTGATGTTGGAGCCCAATAGTGTCCCAATTGCCACTCCCGAGGAGCGGTAGGCTGCAGCCATACCTACAGCCAGTTCAGGCAGTGAGGTACCCGCCGCAGCGATGGTTGTTCCGATGACGGCTTCACTGACACCGAAATTGGTAGCGATGAAACTCGCGGAATGGACCATGCGATCTGATGCAAGTACTGCTGCCCCAAGCCCAAGTACCATACAGACAAGAATCGCCATTCCTTCCCAATCTTCATCATCTGATTCCCCATCTTTCTCAGCCTTCTTCCCTTCTTTGACATTTATCTTCATCTGACGTCTTGAGATGGATATCAGATATGTGATGTAGGCAACGTACCCTGCGGCAAGAACCCCTCCTTCAAGCCGTGAAAGTTCACTATCGAACCAGATGAGTAGAGTGAGCAGCACAAGGGCGAAAGCCATCATGAATCCATCTCGCTGAAGCCATCCTGGTTCCATGTCGAGAGGTTTCACAATGATGACTATCCCGAGAATCAAAGTAATCTGGATGAGCACGGAACCGAAGATGTTCCCCACTGCCAAGGCGAGAAATTCTCTATCCTCTGGACTGACTCTAGCAGCGAGAGCGGACTGCCCAGTGACCAGTATTTCGGGTAGTGATGTACCGATGGAGACCACTGTAAGTCCAATGATCAATTCTGACAGCCCCATCTTACGTGCCATCGCCTTGGCACCATCTACAAAGTAGTCTGCCGATATCAGCAATAGACACAGTGAGACGACAAGAAGGAAACCATAACTCGACATGCTCTGACTTGCAGCAGCCGATTCGTTGATGATTGCAAGAACCACGCCGAACATCAGGACTGAAATCGTCATTCGACTTGTGACGAGGTCTCCTAATTCATATCGGCTTTCAGCAGTGTGCATGTTCCATCCCGTCACCGTAGCAACTACAGGTTTGATTTAGACTTGCGGGCTGGTGTTGAGCGCCATCGTCATCTCTGTCATCATTCATTTCAGTTCAGGCCATCATGCGCACGACATGCTCGATGATCAGCTCCTTTGAGGGTACAGTGTGCCGTTCTAACGGAGGTGAGAATGGTACAGGAGTGTCAAGTGAACCCAGAACTATCGGTTGTGTCTCAAGATTCCAAAATGTTGATTCAAGTACTCTGCTAGCGATGGTGTGTGCGAATCCACCTGTCCATTGTGCTTCTTGTAGCACCATGAGGCGTCCTGTGCGACTCACAGAATCAATGCACATCTCTTCGTCCCAAGGAATGAGTGTTCGCAGATCGATGACCTCTACTCCGATGCCGTGCTCTGCTGCCAATTGCTCAGCGGCCCTGAGTGCGACGTGCACCATCGCTGACCATGTGATGATTGTCAGATCACCACCGGTTCTTACCGTGCGTGCTGTACCGATACGATGTGGGCCAAGGCCCTTGTCGAGATCATTGTGGATTCCCTTTGTGTCGACATTCTGTGAGATGCAGTCTCCCCATCCAGTTCGACCCCCTCTCAGTCCGTACAGGCCGATATGTTCGAGGAACACACATGGGTCTGGAAGTGCAACGGCGTCAAGTAACAGGTCATAGGCATCCTGGGGCATCGAAGGTGCCAACACGACAAGTCCTGGATCATTGCTGAGCCAAGCTTCGATGGGTTTGGCGTGGAAAGGACCTGATGAAGTCCTCGCACCGATAGGGATGCGTACGGTCAGAGGAACATCGGCGCCCCAGCGCCATCGTATCATCGCCGCGTTATTGACGAGTGAATTCATGGCCAAGGATGCGAACCCCCCAAACTGGATTTCTGCAATCGGCCTCATCCCTGCCAGCGCGGCACCAGTGGCAGAGTGGATGATCACACTCTCTGACAATGGTGCATCGATCAGATTTTCTGGATGCTTGGCAACAAGAGGGAGATTCATGCCGAAGGCTCCAGCAATTTCCATATCTTCGCCGATGAAAATGGTCTCGTCATTCCATCTGTCTGCCGCAGCGACCATGGCCTGCTGAATCGCCTTTGAATACGTCCAAGCATCGCGTGCATCACTGAAGCTGACTTGAACCGAGCTTGTGACCTCCTCATCAGCACTCTCGGGTTCGGTAGAACTACCTGTTCGTTCAAATTGTTCCTTGTGGGTGGGAGGATCTGTGAAGGAGAACACGCCCCGTGTTACTGATTCAGGGTCTGGCCATGGCATGGCTTCGACAATTCTTCTGGCCTGCTCGATTTCCTCCTCTGCTGCGGCATTGATTGCCTCTATTTCTTCCTCGTTAACGCCGCGGGCACTCAGATCGGTTCGTGCAATGTCGATAGGATCCTTCGCTTCCCAATAGGCGAGCAACTCTCGGTCGACGTATCCAGGTGGCTGTCCTGAAGGTGCTCCGAGATAGAGGTCGTCGTGGTGGTGTGCGTGGCCGCAACCTCGCATCGTTTCGATGTGAATCAGACTTGGCCCACAACCACTCATAGCGATATCGCGTGCTACGGCTACAGAGGCGTAGATGGAGGCAGGATTGCTTCCATCGATCGTCCATGAGGGAATGCCAACTGCTACTGCTTTATCTGCCCACAGATCGACAGCAGATTGATTCAGTGTGGGCGTATCGAGTGCAATCTGATTGTTTTGGAGGATGAATGCGATTGGTAGGCCCCTTGCCGCAGCGAGATTCAGTGCTTCCCACCACTCACCGCTCGATGAACCACCTTCACCTATGCATGCGAGTGTGAATCGTCCTTCGTTAAGGCGCTGTTCGGCGAGTGCCAGTCCGACACTTGTAGCACTGGCAATGGGTAGTGGTGCTGCAGGGGGGAGTACTCCTCTTTCCCAGCACCCGATGTGCAGATCACGCCCACCCGCGCCTTCGATACCACCATCCATGGGTGAGCCTGCTTTTCCCATTTGAGCAGCGATAACACTGACAGGTGTGTCTCCCATCGCTAGTGCAAGCCCTAAATCACGGATCATGGGTGCGACTCGGTCTCCTGTGTGCTCGCCATCACTTGAGCGGTGTAGAGCAATGGCTGCTGCAGCGATGGATTCCTGCCAGAGTGAACGAAATCCCTTACCGCCGAAAATGTCTCCCTCGGGAGTTTCCATCCCTTCGAAGAATAAGGATTTCAGAACATTGTCAAGGGCCCGTGTGCGTACCATGTGGGTGTACCATTCCAGACGTTCTTGCAACTCGGCAGCCCGTTCGTGAACACATCGTGCAATCGCTATTCGAACATCGATCAGCAGCCTCGATGCGTCGCGTTGTAGATGTTCAGACCATGTTCGGCGAGGAATTAATTCATCCTCGTCGTTCTTCGGATGACTCACTCCGATGGTCGTGAGAAGTTTTGATGTGAGTGATTCTTCAAGTGAGTTTAGAGCAGTGCCAGACATTAGATTGGCGCCTTCCATCGTTGGAGCGAGATGCTGGAGCAGTGCGTGGATGATAGGTAGATGGCCTGGACGTCGCAGGGCGACGTTCTGTAGGATTGCTTCAACGATGTCCTCGTAGCATATCTTGTCGACTGGATCTGGAAGACTCGGGCGCCAATGAGCGGCTCGAATCGCCGGATGTCGGTCCTCCATGCTCAAAGGACTGGCCTGCCTGCCATCAACCCTCGCTTACTCATCTTCTCCATGGAAGAATTGAGCGGAGCGTGAATCGATGGATATCAGGTCATTCAGTTCATCGAGTACGTGTCCTGCTTCTACGAGGAAGGATCTGACTGGAGTCTCGGTGGCTGTATCATGAGCACTCAAAAGAATCTGTGCGATCAGGTCCATGGCGGAGTGTGCAGCCTGTAGAGCTTCAGCATCGAGTTTGACAAATTTTCTCTCAGCTGTCAACTCAACTCTAGGGATGCTTTCATCTAGAATTTCGAGGATGCTGATGGCTTCGATGTCGAGTCGCTTCAATTCGAGAGATAGCTCTTCATCGAGACGACTCATTGCTTCGCTGAATCCATCTTCTTCCTCTTCCTCCATCATCACGTCGTCATCTACGAGAATTCGTACCACTCGCCGTTCGGCTTCTTTCCCCGTTTCATTCTTCTCTGCTTTATCGACACTGGTTTTGGCTTGTGTCGCCCTGTACAGTGTTCCTACAGTCAGTGAATCGAGTACTATGTCTGTCCAGTGCGACACCTTCTCGATGTCAACATCGTTCCCTTCCAGCAAGCCTTTTTTCTTAGCTTGTTCAAGCATGTATTCCAGATCATGGTCGACCTGGCCGCGTTGCAGAATCCTGCGAATGATAGGCAATGTCCAGACTGATTCATCAATGTCGAGATCAGCGGGGTCGAAATCGATTGGTCGGTCACCTGCATGTCTGATACCCGCTGCGAGTGGAGGTGTGTACTCCTTGCGAGCTTGGCGATGAAGGGCTTGGATGAGTTGATCGATGTGGAATGGTTTGACAACGACTTCTGTCACTCCGCATTGGGCTGCTGCCGCTAGAGTGTCTGGGTCATCCTTGCTGACAAGCATGATCACTCGACCATTGAATTCAGAGGAATTACGAAGATTTGAGATGGTCTCATGGACCACTCCCTTACTCCATTCCTCATCGACGAGTAGGACGTCTGGCTTGGCGACAAACGATGATTTCTCTGCTTGACCTAGTGTCTGTGCTCTAGAGGTTGTGAAACCGTGTCGTGAGAGAGTCGAGGCCAGCAGATTCCGCCGCCCTTGCTTCTCATCGGCGATGACGACAGTTGGCATCCATCTGTCCCAGACTGTATCCGTCCATTCAACGCTGCGGTGCGGGGAATCATCTTGTGTCGGATTCAAGCCGCGTGTAGGTTCTCGAGCCAACGTTCAACATCAATTGCCGCCATACATCCCATTCCTGCAGCAGTGATCGCCTGCTTGTAACGTGTATCAACAACATCACCCGCAGCAAATACTCCAGGTACTGAGGTCATTGTGTTCTTGGTGTGGAGTATGTACCCCTCCTCATCGAGGTCGACTTGACCCTCGAGAAATGCTGTCATGGGTCGATGTCCTATGGCGATGAACGCTCCTGTGCAGTCAATCTCATGCTCGGAGCCGTCTCGAGGGTCCATGAGTACTGCACCCTTCAGGCCACTATCGTCTCCAAGCCATCGTTTGACCTGACGTGAGCTTAAGATATCGATCTTCTCGTGTTGGGATGCTCGAGTGAACATGATCTTCGATGCTCGAAATCCCTCTCTTCGATGGATGATTGTGACCTTTGAAGCGAATCGTGTGAGGAAGAGCGCTTCCTCCATGGCCGAATCACCCCCGCCGACAACGATGATTTTTTGGTCTCTGAAGAATGCCCCGTCGCAGGTGGCACAGGTCGATATTCCGCGTCCTTTCTGAAGATCCTCGTTCTCAGCACCGAGCCACAATGCTTCTGCTCCTGTCGAAATGATCAACGTCTCAGCGTAGTGGACCTCTCCTTCAACCGTGACTCTGAATGGGTGCTCACTGAGGTTCACGCTATCGACATCTTTGTCCAGCACCTCTAAGCCAAATTTCTCAGCCTGTTCTCGCATATCTATCATCATTTCAGGTCCAGTTACTCCATTTGGATAGCCGGGAAAATTCTCGACATCACTTGTGAGCATTAGCTGCCCTCCAGAAGCATACCCTGCGAACATTAGGGGTTCAAGAGACGCCCGAGCAGTGTATAGACCGGCAGTATAACCAGCAGGTCCACTTCCAATGATGATTGTCCTGCGCGCTGTCGGTTCCGACATGATTGGTGGTCGAGAAGGTCCCTTTAGAAGCCTGTGATGCCAATTATTGGATGTCTGTTATCACAGACCATAGATGTCTGCGACATCGAGGTCATCATCGAAGACCTCTGGTCCTTCCATCTCTTCGATATAATCTGCAATACCTGCACGTTGCTGTCGCCAATATCGTAGTGATATCGGGATGACAATCATATTGGCGAGGATGACGATGAACAATGCGATGGAGGTCAGTTGGAACGACATTGATGATGATGTGTTCTCGAGATCACCAAGGTATGCGCTGTTCAGAGGTGGATCATCAGGTGGTGGAGGGATGTAGTCGGGTGTTCTTTCCTCTCCTGTCTCCGAATCGATCCAGAACATGTCTGTGATCGTTACAGAAATCTGATTCTGGTCGATTGTGACCATGTTGTGATTGTCCACGTCGTCCACCACTGTGAAGGTGAAGACATAGGTGTGTTCTGGTCGAATCTCCTGTTTGAACAAGAAGTCAAAGACGATTGTAGCACGTTCTCCAGGAGTCCCATTCATGATGCTCTGGTTGGCATCGATGAAGGTGATGCCTTCTATTGTGGATGCCTCACAGTCGACAAAGCGATCGGATGTCGGGGAGTTGAATTGGCAGGCAGGGAAGTAGGCAATATTTTCTGATGCTCTCTCAGTGATGTGGAGCATGAAGGTGTGGTTCACTATCTCAGATGGCCAGACCCATGTGAGTTCTATGGAATAGCATCCGTGATGCAAACGCACCACAGGTTCCCCTGAATCGGGTGTCGGACACTTCTTGTTGTCGGTGAATATGTACGACTGCTGTACGCTCAAATCGGAGACATTCTCCATTGGGGGTGCATCGTCTCCACAATCATTTCGATCAACGTTTCCAGATTCAGCTGTCGCATTAGCAGCATGAGTCCAATCCGGCTGTCCGGAACGCCCTATGGGTAGGATGAGATAGGATACACATTCGGTGTGGGGGACGCGCACTGGATCATCCCATTGATTGATGGCAGCAATAAGACGCTCCTCGACGATCACTGCATTATCAGTCCAGAAGGTTTCCAATTCACCAGTTGTGCTCCATGTCACGTTATTGATGGTTGAGTGATTGAATTCCGCCCGCCTGATCTGCCACCCTCCGAAATAATCGTCGTCAACTGCCCCACTTGGAGTCCAAGCAAGATACATCCTTCCATTTGGTCCGCGTGAAGTCGTGACTGGCTCAGCACTCACATTAGGAGGGGTCTGTTCTCCGAGCAGCACATAATTTCCAGATGTTTCTGTGAGGACGATTGATGCTTGATCTTCTGAGATGATTCTGAATTCTTCTTGATCATTGAGGTCGACAAGTTGTGGCCCTCTGTTTGAATTTTCAACGCGCATGAGTGTGAGCGTGGTTCGATTGATTGTGTCGCTGACAACATTGGTGTTGAGGGATAAGTCAGCCTCAATTCGACTGAGTTGTACATCTTCGAAGCCGAATTGAGTGGAGTAGACCTCGATGTCGATGAGTCGTAGTGGGCTTAAACCGGCTGGTATGCCCAGGTAGCGTTGTCCAAGCTCAGGAAGTTGGATAGATGCCTGCACTGCAGATCTTGTTCTTGTAATCGCAATGCCTTCAAGGTTAGGAATCTCAAATTGAGTTCGATTCTCGACGATGAATCCTTCTTCCACAGCTAACCGACTTCGGTTCAGTGCATCGGTCACTATCAAGGTTATTTCGTGTTCACCAAAAGGCATCGTGAAGGTGACGCGCACATCTGTGCCAATCACAATACCTCCATCGAGCCTCCATTCGAACCTCAACGGTTGTGGAGCGAACGAATTTCCACCGCCTATGAGAACAACCTCTTCATTCACCTCGAATATCTTTGAAGCATTAACGAGGGTGATGTATGGATTGATCTCGGGAATCGTGACGTTGATCTCTGTGTTGAGGATATTGTTCCCCTGCGAGATGTCATCTGCATGAAGAATGGCAATCATGGCAGTTAGACTGACGAGTGAGCGTACTGGAAATGCGATTTGTGTTTGCTGCTTAGGCGGCAGGTCTACCCATTTTGAGTTGCGAATAAGTTCCTCTTCCTCTTCACAGACGACATCACCTCCCTCGGCCCAGAGTTCTGCACAGTACAGGATGACCGTGATAACGGTATTTTCAGCGGTTTTGTTGCCACTGTTCTCGACCTCGACGATCAAACTGTCGTCACCGTATCGATAGAGATATTCTTCCTTTTCGAGAATCTCCCCGCTGCTACCTTTGATTGAGTGGGGTCGTATCATTGTAATCGAGAGATCGATGCTGTCATTGACGTGGATCACTTTCGAAATAAGGTCGTTGTGAGCGTTAGGGTCTGGTGCATTCATGTTGTCATCCCCTTCATCATCTGTGATCAGACCGGCTTCGATTCTGAACACCCCCGTTTTGCTGACTTCAAATGCGGGCAGGGTGACCACGACGTCGTTGTTGAGGATACCTTGGCCAGCAGCTTGGGGGATGTCGGTTGTGGTGAAATTCTTATGATCGATCAACTCGTTGGTTTCATTGTCATAGAGGGTCCAACCGACGCGGGCGTGTGTGTTGGCCCATGAGGAGCTGACCAGAAACTCGACTTCGATGGGATAGGGTGTGTTCGAGTTCAGCACTTCTTCGGTGGTGAAGACCCCTTCGCCACTGAACTGATTTGCCGTCACGTCCTCGAATGGTTCAACCACGCTAACATGGATGGTCAGGGCATCGTTAGCACCGGGATCTGCTCCTTGGGAGTCCAGAATTCCTGTGATTGTGTAGTCACCAGGTGTATTCATGTTGGCGTATTCGGGAAAGGTGCCGATGTCAACTTCCGCATCGGTTGTTATTGATGATGGTAGGTTATTCTCCCATTTCTCATCATCATTTGAGTCGTTGCATTGTGCCACATCGAACTCACAGAGATAGATGGTTGCCTTTCGTCCATTACTGTTGGACCAAGGCCCACCGAGGTTCGTGACGGTGAATTCAATCTCATAACTGCCAGTTGGATAGACAATTCCATCTTCAGGTGTGGTGAATTCTGAAATTGTCAGGTCGAACCCACCTTGGGCACTGGCAGCAGGTATGGTCGCAGCAATCCCGGACGAACAAAGGATGAACCATACGAGCAGGCAGGACGCCCTCCTCCGCCCGCGACGAGCGCCCATATCGGGGTTTCTCTGGTGAACCACGCAGAGAAGGGTGGTCGCGGAAACGTATGAAGCATTCGCGCAAGCGAGATTGACGCGCAGGGTTCATGATGCATTCACTGACTCATCAGGGTGGTGACCTGCCGCCGTGCACCGGGTGAGAGCTCCGGGATGACTTCTGTCGTTGAGTTCCTGAGCGCATTCGTGCTCTTCCTTGTCATCCTTACTGCGTTCTTCAGTTTGGCACAGCTCCGGGTCGGAATTTACGAACCAGATGTTGATACTACGGACCGAGCATCCATCAGTGCCTTGCAGCGCTTGACCGAATCGGAAGGGTACTTCATTCCAGTCAACAATGATGGTGGCCTTGATGCAGTCAACGCTACCCTTGACTGGCACACCATATCTGCCAGTAACTTGTCAGTGGGTCATGTCCGTCCGGGACTGGGCGATGGTGCTGGTGGATTAGATGCGTCGAGAATTCAAGGATTCGCTAATCTCACACCCGAGACCGTGAATTCAGGTCTCGGCATCCCCGATGAGTTCACAGTGAATATCTGTATCACTGTATCATCTTCGAATGATGTTGGAAGGATTGGCGTGCAGTTGTTTTGTTCGGGTGCCTTGCTTGAACTCAGCAATGTTGGGTCAAGTTCTCAGCGCCGATTGGCGATGGGGGAAGAAGAGGTCGAAGTGAACGTTGGCGTCTTTGATGGGGATATGGAGATAGGGACTCTGATGATTTCAGAGGTGCACACATCACCAACGAGTGGCGGTCCCGAATGGGTTGAATTGCACAACTCAGGGAGTTTCGCTCGTTCACTCGCTCCCTATGGCTTTGGTGTTGGAACCTCGTCTGGAAACTTCCTTGGAGGCTTATTGAATGAGGATGAAGTTGTGCCAGGTGGTGGTAGAGTCATCGTTACTGCCACAAAAGGGTCCTACAATTGGGGGAATGCGAGCAATGTCATTGATGTTGGTGTCAGCGGTTGGCTCGGCTTTGGCAGTGAATCACGCTTGGACAGGGAGGGCGCAGTACGCTTGACCTACAGTGATTTTGGGGCACTCGAACTGCGTGAGATTCACCTTGTCGAATGGGATGAGACTGCCGAACTGCTCGTGGATGCATCGCTGGTGCCTGCGGATCCGATATCTCCACGGGGAGAATGGGTGATCAATAATTCTCCTTCTCCCGGTGACCCCTGAAGAATGGGCATCGTCTTCAAGAACCTGCACCTTCTGCTCATACCGCATGCTTCCGGGCACGGCGTACGTGAGGGACCGTTGCGTCACAGGTATCCATGGTATGGATGAGATTCTGAGAGGTGGTGTTCCGTACGGCTCGACTGTTCTGGTCGCGGGGACTTGTGGTTGTGGAAAGACCACGATGGGAATGGAGTTCCTAGTCTATGGTGCCCGCCTGGGTGAGGCCTGCGCACACTTTACAGCGACAGAACCCAGTGTCAAACTGCTCGAGAATGTGCGTCAGTACAATTTTTTCGACATAGGGCTTGTTGACTCCGGTTTGATCAACGTCTTCGATATGGATGTGTTGAACGATTGGCTAGGCTTGAACAAATCAACCTTTGACAAGGATGACATCAATGCACTTGTCAAGGCAATCACAGATATTGTGAATACGATTGGAGTGACCCGCCTTGTCATTGATTCAGTCACGACGTTGTGCTACAAGATTCCGTCTGATCAGCTCATACGCGACTTCCTGTTCACTCTTGGCAAGTCTCTTGCTACTCTCGGGTGTACAACCTTGCTCGTCGCTGAAATCACCAGCAAGACAGGTGGTGCCAATTATTCCTCCTTCGGTGTCGAAGAGGCCATTAGCGATGGAATCGTGATTCTAGGAGATGTTGAGCGGATGGGCCACCTGATGAGGTATATCCAGATAGTGAAGATGCGTGGAACTAATCACAGTCGGGCCCGCTACAATATTGAATTGACTCCCGCAGGACTCATGATGACTCCGATGCTCAAATGGGGTGCTCAGTAATGGATGTCGACCCACGGATTGGTGACATCCTCAAAGCCCTCTCAATCAATTCGTCTGTACAGGTCCGTCATGGTGCAAACAATGCCTTCGACATCATCGGCAGTGTCGTGAGGCCTCTTCTCTTGGAATTCGGCCTCCCAGGCATCTATATCTCGGCCTCGAGAGCCGCAATCGAAATTATCGATGCTCTGATGGAAGAGGGCATCGATCCAAGTCCGATGCACTTCATCGATCTGGTCTCAACATCAACGATTGGGGGGACGGATGTGTCTCATACCAACATCTCCTTCATCGATTCCCCAGTGATGCTTGAGGCAATCATGTTGAGGACGATGTACTTCCAGCGCGCACGGCCTGATGAACAGATGTTCGTTATCTTGGACTCTGTGCACGCTCTTTCGATTTACAATGAACCAAGGATGTTGGCAGAGTATATCCATACTTTCGTCAACACCTTCCGGCATCGGAACACCCTTTCGATTCTCCTCACGATTCCCGATCAAGTGGCACCTGAAGTGCTCTCGAATATGGATTTATATTGTACTGAACTGATAGATCGTGGGGATCTTATCATAGGGTGATGTAGCGTGGCACAGCGATTCAACCCGAGAGATGTCAATTTCTATGGGGATATGGGCAGTACTGGAATTCCCAAATTCGACACAGTCATCGGGGGTGGTATTCCGCGAGGTTTTACCATCATTGCGCGAGGAGCTCCAGGTACGGGCATGGAGCTATTCGCTAAACAGTTCGTATCTCCAGTCGAGGATCCAAAGAAGACGTTCTATGTGTCGACAACGGAGAAGGACGATGAGATCCGAGGCCTGATGCAGAAATACAGATGGCCCAGTGACTTGCAAATCAGGGCGATGGGTCATGAGTACAACACACGTACGCTTCAGAGAGACTTGGCAGCATCCCGACTTCGCTTGAACGGCTTTACAATGGCAGACATCCAGCGGTTGGCTAAGACCCGTTTCGTTGAGACTGTAGGTGATAATTATCTCACAGATCTGGCGATGACCGTGACGAGTCTCGGCCATTACTACAGAGTTGCAATCGATTCGATGGACTTCTTCTTTCAGCGCCATGAGCCTGCCCAAGTTCTCAGCACTATGCGCTTGATGCAGACGCACACTCAGGATAACAGAGGTCTTCTGTTCATTACTCAGTCAACAGGTGTCGTGTCATCTGCTCTTGAGGGTGAAATGGCTTCGATCGCCGACATACTACTCGACTTTGAGGTACATCAGATGGGAACTGAATTCGAGACGAGGCTGACGATCAGGAAATTCCGTAATCGGCCAGAGAACATGGCAATGATCGCTTTCCGCGTGACGCCCGAAGAAGGCATTACGCCCGAGACGGTCGAGCGCATCGCGTGAACGCTGATGTGTCCTCCTTTGCCGCGGTATGGCCGAAGGTCATATGGGGGACAGCAATTCTCTGTGTCTGAGATGAGGAGGGTGTGCAGTCCCCGAGAGGACTTTCAAGACACTGATGAGGCAGTCAGTCCTGTCATTGCGACAGTACTTCTGTTGGCCATCACGGTCTCTCTCTCAAGTGTCATTTTCTTGATGATATCGGAGAATTTCCAATCGATAGAGAAACGACCTGTCAATGGCCGCGTCACCTTGCAAGTGGTCGAGGATCGCTATCATGTCATCCGCATCGTTTCTCTCGATGAGCCTCTTTCGCCCTACACGGTTGAATGGAGCCTGACTCGTTTGGACATTTCTGGGGAGGATATCACGAGCTTTGAAGGCATTATTGAACAGGCTGACGTATACAATCAGGTCGGGACTCCCGTTACATATCAGGATGTGGATGCCGCCTTCTCAGTCAATGTTGGTGACTATTTCGTGATAGATGCTGACCAGACCGGTGTGAATGAAGGAAACTGGGAGTTTATCCTCTTCGAGACTCAGTCACAGAGCACAGTGGCTCGCCTTCTCATCCAAGATGTCACTGGGTGACATCTTTATTCAGTCCCCTTCCAGACACTGCCGTGCTGGAAGACCATATGGTCAGCCGACCGACTGTCAGGTGGTGAAATGGTCGAATTGAGAGATAGCATCAATCGTCCATTGCGTGATCTGCGAATTTCTGTGACAGATCGATGCAACATGCGTTGCCGATACTGCATGCCCCGCGAAGTGTTCGGTAGTGATTTTTCCTTCTCAAACAGAAATGACATCCTCACTTACGAAGAGATTAACAGGCTGGCGGGCCTGTTTGTTTCTCTTGGTGTTGAGAAGATTCGGTTGTCAGGTGGCGAACCTTTGTTACGCCGGGACCTGCATGAATTAATCTCCATGTTGACATTGCTGAATGTAGAGATTGCAATGACAACAAATGGTGTTCTTTTGCCAAGATATGCACCTGCATTGTCGGCAGCAGGATTGGATAGGGTCACAGTCAGTCTCGATGCATTGGATGAAGCAACCTTTGCAGCAATCACTGATTCAGGGCACACTGTTGCAGCAGTATTGGCTGGAATCGAGGCAGCTGAATCGGCAGGATTGGGTCCGATCAAGATTAACACAGTCGTCAAGAAAGGTGCCAATGAGAATGAGTTGCTAGACCTTGTTGAACGTTTTTCCTCACGCGAGATTGCAGTTCGATTCATCGAATATATGGATGTTGGAACCACCAATGCCTGGACGATGGAGGATGTGGTAACCGCCAACCAGATTCGTACCATCATCGGCGATATGGAACTCATTGCACCGGTGAAAACTGGAGAAGTTGCGAAACGATACCGATTACCCCAAGGGGGCGAAATAGGGTTGATCACGAGTGTCACTGAGCCCTTTTGTGGCGATTGCAGCCGGGTCCGCCTTTCTGTCGATGGTCATCTCTACACCTGCTTATTTGCTGGTGATGGCTTCGATCTTTTGACTCCAATGCGGCAAGGTGCTAGCGATGAACAACTTATCTTGCTCATAGAAGGGTGCTGGATGAATAGAGATGACCGCTACTCTGAGATTCGCTCCAAGCATTCCACTCCACATACGCGCGTGGAGATGTCTTTCATCGGTGGTTAGTCGTTTATCAGACCCAGACATTGTTGGGTGCGGTAAGTTCTCCTTCGTCCTCTCCTGTGTTAACCACGCCCCGAGGTTCGATGAGCATGACTCTACATTCTTCCGCAGCGTATGGCTTGTGCCTCATTCCTTTGGGAACCACATACATTTCCCCTTCATTCAATTCGACAGTGTATTCCTTGAAATCGATACACATTTTTCCCTCGATGACGATGAACACCTCATCGGTATGGGGATGTTCATGCCAGACAAATTCGCCTTCTATTTTGACCAGTTTGAATTGGTAATCGTTCATCTCGGCGATCACCTTTGGTGACCATCGCTCGGAGAAGCGTGAAAATTTTTCTTTCAGATTTATTTTGTCCATTTCAATACCCACGACACAATCAAGGAATTCTACACTCTCATCCATGTCGGCCGAAGTGACGGTCAAGTGCATGTAAGGTGAGTTCCATTGATGTCGGGCGACCATGAACACATGCCCACGGATTTTCGATGGTTCTCAGGTCATTCAAGAGGCGTTGCACCTGTTGGTGTTCAAGTTGGTCATTAGCTTTGATAGCCCCTCGACAAGCAGTCAGATAGGCAACTCTGTCTCGTTCTTTCTCGAAAGTCTCAGAGTGCCCAGGATCCTGTTCTAGGTCTCGGATCAGGTCATGGAGCAGCACAACAGGGTCCTGTCCCTTGATCTGCTCGGGCACGCTGAGTAGGAACCACTGTCCTCCTTCATCCCGTTCGACCTCATAGCCGAACCCTGAAAGGGCCTCCTTCGTATCCTCAAGGACTGTGAGTTCGGTGGCAGAGAGCTGTAGAGGTACGCGTTGGATGAGTTTCTGTGCGGTCCAATTTGCCGTCTCCCTTCGAAGTCGTTCAAATCGGATTCGCTCGTGTGCCGCATGCTGATCGATGATGTAGAGTACGCCATCGGCCTCGGCGAGGATGTAGGTGTTCTGGAACTGTCCTATTGCCGATAGCTCTGGAAACGCCTCTGTCCTGATCTCATCTAATTCCTCGGGGGGAATCTCCCGTTCAGCTCTGGAGAGTGGTGCTGAGACTTCTGCAGGTTCCATCCCTGGCAGGGTGCTCTGTTTCTTCCAGTCAATCGAGATCTCGGGAATCGGGGGGGCTTGCTCCTCTAGATCGACATCAGTCCGTGGTTTTCCACCTTTGTTTCGCTCTTCGATGATTGCACTGACAGATTGTGTAGCGAGGCTAGGTTGAGTCAGAGCACCGCGGGCCGCAGTCACCCAACTGGGCTCATCTTCACTGATGTGAGCGTCGAGTGTCGTTTGTCTCTTGGTTCCTCCACCAATGATGGGGGGAAGGCTGACTGGAACCTCGACTAACGTGTGTGATATCGCACGCTCCAATCGATTGAGGACCCGCCATGCATGTTTCAGACGAACCTCTCGCTTCGTCGGATGCACATTGACATCAACTTCATGCTCAGGTACGGTCAGATGTAGTACGCAGACGGGATGCCGGCCCACCATCATACGTGTGGTGTAGCCGCGACGGATACAGTTGTGGAAGGGCTGCGCTCCAACTGGGCGGTGATTGATGAAGATTCTGACCTCGTCAGAACGGGACCTGTCAACTTCAGGAGCAGAAATCCACCCTGTCCACCGCTCCTTACCTGGTACGTCTTCGTCATCTTCTGGTGATGCCAAAGGTATCAGACGCTCACTCACATCTCCGAGCAGGTCGTACAATCTATCCTCCATGCGGCCTACGCGTGGGGCATCGAGCAGCACGCGTTCATCCGCAATCAAACTGATTCCTATCTCGGGATGTACCATCGCTTGATCGGTCACGATATCGACGATTCGTGCAGTTTCCGTCGTAGATCGGGCTTGGAATGCAAGGCGTGCAGGTACGTTCTCGAAGAGGCATTTAACAACAATACGCGTACCTTCAGCCATGCCGGCGGCTTCGATATCGTCAAGTCGTCCAAAGGACATGGCCTGCTGTCGACCTTCTTGGCCTTCTGGCCTGCTTGAGACCGTGAGTTTGGAGACGATACCAATGGATGCGAGCGCCTCTCCTCGAAACCCCTTGGTAGTGATTCGTTCAAGGTCAGTGATGCCATTGATCTTGCTCGTCGCGTGCCGTCTGAAAGCCAGATGAAGTTGATCTTCAGGGATGCCGTGTCCATCATCAGAGACCTCAATGGCTTGGAATCCTCCTTTCTTAATTCGAATCTCGATCCGGTGGGAGCCAGCGTCGATACTGTTCTCAACGAGTTCCTTGACTACTTGGGCTGGTCGTTCGACGACTTCACCTGCAGCAATATGGCCAATCACCTCATCGTCGAGTTGCTGAATCGGGCGCATCAGGCCACTCCCTCGTCCTGTGAAGTCTGGGCTGATGCATTTGCTCGGTCCTCAGCGAGAAGTGCTTGGAGCTCGAAGATAGCATCGAGCGCATCTCTTGGAGCACATCGGTCCGGATCTATTTCCTTCAGACGCTCAATCGCCTTTCTTGCACCAGATGTCAGGCGTGGGCGAGCCGAGTGACTTGGAATCGACCAGAGGGATCGCTGTCCTTTCTGCCGTTTTGCCGGGCTTGGTCGTCCACCTGCTGATCGAGCCTGTTCTTCGAGATGCATGAGCAGGTCGTTCGCCCTGTCAACAACGTCTTGGGGAAGTCCGGCAAGGGCCGCTACATGGACTCCATAGGATTGGTCCGCAGGTCCATCAACCACAGTGTGTAGGAATGTCGGTTCACCATCACCATCATCGACTGAGACGTGCATGTTGTGCACTCCTTTGTGCTCGGTCTCGAGGGCAGTAAGTTCATGAAAATGTGTCGTGAAGAGCGTCCTAGCCTTAACCTCGGTGGCAAGTCGCTCGATCACGGCCCAAGCGATTGCCATGCCGTCAAACGTCGAGGTTCCACGTCCGATCTCATCGAGCAACACGAGTGACCGTTCGGTGGCCCGCTTCAAAATGTGGGCGACGTCCAACATTTCTACCATGAACGTCGAGCGACCACGGGTGAGTTCGTCATGGGCTCCTATACGTGTGAAAATCCGGTCGACGATTCCGATGTGGGCTGACCGGGCTGGAACTGGGGAGCCTGCTTGTGCAAGAATCACGCAGAGCGCGGCCTGCCGAAGGTAAGTGGATTTCCCACCCATGTTGGGGCCTGTGATGACGGTGAGATGGTGCTTAGATCCCTTCAGTATGATGTCATTCGGGACAAAATCTTCGACCATCTCAATGACGGGATGGCGAGAGGAACGGAGGTCCAGATCGGTCGATGCATCGAAGGTTGGTCGCACCCATCGTGCTCTGCGAGCATGGTGTGCGAGTGATGCGAATGCATCGAGATCCGCTAAATCCCGAGCGAGTTGATTCAATACTTCAGCATGTGCACTGCAATTTTCGATGAGCTTGCGCAGCAGGTCTTGTTCAAGGTTCACAGCACGCTGTGAAGCACCTGCGCGTTCGACCTGCCATTCTTCGAGTTCCGTGGTGATGAACCTCTCTACATTCGATAGTGTCTGCTTTCTACGATAGTTTTCAGGGACCTTATCCAGATTTGTCCTAGTGATCTCAATATAATGTCCAATGGCCCGTGAAGATCGTACTTTGAGTGAGGCGATTCCAGTTCTCTCCTTTTCCTGCACCTGATATGTCTCAAGCCAATGATCCCCTTCATCTAGGATTGAACGTAGTCTATCGAGGTCAGCGTCAATCCCATCGTCAATTATCGGCCCATCGTGAACGCTGTTTGTCGGTGTGTCCACAAGATTTGTACGAATGATTTCAGCCAATGGCCGACATAGTGGTGCAGAGTCAAGTGTGTGATCAATGAGGCTTGCGACTTTGTGTTCTCCCAGTTCAAAGGCCACGGCAATCGCCGGGCAACGCTCGATTGTGGTGGCGATGGCAATCAGGTCGGTCGGTGATGTCTGCCTATATGCCAGTCGTGTTGCAAGACGCTCCATGTCGCGCAGACCTGAAATCTCATCTCGAACCTTGACAAGAGCCTTCGGTGCGTCCATCAGCCAAGTTACTGCATCCTGCCTTGCCTCGATCGCCCTAGCCTCAGCAAGAGGCTGTAGGAGCCATGACTTCAATCGCCGTCTCCCCATCCATGTTTTCGTACAGTCGATGGTATCGAAGAGTGAACCTCTCACTTCGCCGAATTGAGTTTGGACCACCTCAAGATTGCGCAATGTGGTTTGGTCGAGGCGCATTCGGGCAGTATCCTGACGTGTTTCGATGCTGGTGATCACGGGTTGTGCACCTTGGTGTGCTGATTTGATGTAATCAAGAGCTAGGGCTAGGGCTACGCGCCCGATACCCGCCTCATCCAATTCCATTCCATCAGCACTGTCCAACCATCCTGTCAGTGTGGCCTCGACGGCGCGAGGACCACCGGGCAGTCGATGTGCGGAGAGCGTCATTCCGGGAACAAGATCAACGATGCCCCGAATTTCATCAAGTTCCGCCTGAGCTTTTGGAACGAGAAGTTCGCTTGGTTGCTGAGCTAGGACCTCATCGACGAGGAGGGACCATCGCTCATCTCCCCCAAGTTCATCGAGTTCTACGATGCCACAGGACATGTCGATGCGGGCAAAGCCGATTACGCCAGCCTTGAATGAGAGGCTCATGAGCATGGCTTGGCGGTCCTCTCCAATGAGGTCAACCTCATGCAGAGTTCCGGGTGTGTACACTCGCGTGACTGTGCGTTCCAAGATCTTCTGCCCTGGCCTCAACGTCGCTTCTTGGTCAACGACTGTTACTTTTCGGCCTGTCGAGAGCATCGCTTTGAGATTAGGTTCTAAGGCGTGCCAAGGAAATCCAGCCATCGCAGTAGGATGATCTGTATTCTTGTCTCGAGAGGTCAGCGTCAGGCCCAGAACCTCGGAACCCACCTCTGCATCCTCGTGGAACATTTCATAGAAATCTCCCATACGGAAGAACAGAATGGTTTCAGGATTCTGTTCCTTGATGGAAGCATATTGTTCCATCATTGAAGACGCCATCACTTCACCTCGTATCATCGAAGGATAGCAGCAGGTACATGATACCTGCGAGGGGAGTTGAAGGGCCTACCAGGAGCCTTCGCCCCATTGGTCAACGACGACCCATCCGAGGCTAACCGTTGCAGTGAGGGCCACGAGGATGAAAATCAACTGCGAGAGCATGATGGTGTTGCGGAACACCGAGGACATGACACCTGGATCAACAGTCATCTGGTCGACGCCACTCGAGCCGCCGATGAAGTGCACCTCATCTCCAGTTGTTACTCCAACGGATTCGTCCAAAGAGGCGTGGGCCATTCTCTTCCATTCGGTTGAACTTCCAGCACGGTCGTCGATGATGCCAATCAGTTTCTCACCTTGTACTGGGGAGGCAAGCCAGATCCGTCCATTTTCATCGATTGCCAGAGCAGAACTGCCTGAAGAGGGGACACTCTTCAGATTGATGTCTCCATCGCTGTCCATAGAGGCGAAGAGAGTGGCGCTCGACAATCCAATTACTACGTCCACGTCCTCCACGAGGCCATCAGCAGGGTATTCGATTGCTGTGTGCGATGATCCTGTGTTAGAATACATCACCATTGTCGTTGTTGTTGGCTTCATCCCTGGCAGAGTATTCAACTTGATCGAATAGACAACCTCTCCATTCGGCGATAGTGCTGGATTTGGTTGCACATCTCCCACTCCTATCAACGTCCTTTCATCAAGAACGGCGAAGGAGCGAAGGAGGTGGCCGATGTCTTCCAGCGGTTTGGAGTCAGACATGATGCAATCTATTTCGATACAAGAGAAGGAACGAACGCCAGTGATGTCCGCAGGATCGACGACTTCAGTGGCGTTACCATCAGTGGTGCTACCTGAAAACACTGAATGGCTCGATTCAGTGAATATGACGCCTTGTGAGGCGCTGGTAGCGTGAATTCCAGTGATTCTGACATCATCCTGATCGTCATTCGCCCAGTTCATCACAAGGGTTGTGCAGAGATTGTCAGGACTAGTGCATCGTGTGATTTCTCCAGTATCGCTGCCGACCAGCCATCCTCCGTCGTATCCATCAATCGATTCTGGCGTTCCAAAACCAGTAGGCAGTAGAACCGTGGTTCCGTCGATGAGGCGGACAACATTTGTCCCCCCTTCCTGGATGATCAAGGCAGCTGAATTTCCATCTGGGAGTGGGGCCACGGCCTCAAGACTTCCATTTGAATCCATTGCTGTCAGCGAAACGCCGGGTAGATTTCGGCTGCCAGCGATGAGGACCGCACCGATGAGAATAGCAGCCACAAAGCCCAGACCTACCCAGAGTTGTCCATCTTGGCGAGACTGGGAGAACATTGCCTTGAGTCGCTCCATGAAGGGCTCGTCGTCACTGCCCGAGCCGGAGGAACCTATCAGACCCATGAGAATCAGCCAGAGACGAAGCATTGAGTTCATGACTCTGCCGCTGTGTGAGGCTTGGTCAATGGGTCGATGAGCATTAAATAGAATGTTCAGGTCCGAGAGTCGGTTCAAATGGCACGCAAACCCGCCCGGATGTTCCGGAGGCTGAGGTCTCAACCTTACACCCGGCGTGAGTATACCGGTGGTGTGCCGAACAATCGAATCACTCAGTTCACTCTGGGTGACCGTCAAGGATACGAGCAGCGCTCTTTCGGACTTGAGCTCGAACTCTGTGTCACAGAGAGTTGCATGATTCGTCATTCGGCCCTTGAAGCTGGACGTGTGACTGCAAACAGACGAATTAGCAAGTCTGCTGGTCCGACTGGCTACGCCCTTCGCGTTCGGGTGTATCCACATCATATTCTGAGGGAGAACAAGCAAGCGACAGGTGCTGGTGCTGACCGAGTTTCACAGGGGATGCGCGCGGCCTTCGGCAAGAATGTCGGTACCGCAGCACGTGTGAAATCCGGCCAGCCGGTCATGACAGTGATGACGGAGCCGGGCAACTTCCTCGCCGCTAAAGATGCCCTGCGTAAGGCGTCTATGAAATTCCCCTCGCCGTGCCGGATTCTCATCAAGCGCGGTCGTGAACAACTCAAAGGTCTCGCTTGAGTGGCCCGATCATGGATGATCTGCAACGTATAGTCGCTTCATTTGAAGCCTCGCCAGTGGTCTGGAAAGATACCTATGCCTATGTTGTCCACCCTCTGACCGATGGTGTTCCGCGTGTTGAGGCAGACCTGCTTGGAGCAGTGGTCAATCAAAGTCTCAGGTCGTTATCAGATTGGCAGATGGATGCTATCTTGACCATTGAATCCATGGGCCTGCCGATTGCTGTCCCTTTGTCTCGTCACCTATCAAAGCCTCTGATAGTGGTTCGTAAGCGCTCGTACGGCTTTGATGATGAAATCGTCCTTGACCAATCAACTGGATACAGTTCAGGAGCTCTCTACATCAATGATGTGCGTGAGGGAGAAAGAATTGTGATTTACGATGACATGCTTTCAACAGGAGGGACCCTTCGACCCATAGTCACTGCTCTTCGAAAAGCAGGAGTCATAGTGGTCGGGGCTTTGGTCCTCGCTGCGAAGGGTGATGCAGCCGAGCGTATGTCCAAAGAGCTCGATGCTGAGATTCGAACTCTCGTGCGCTTGGATGTGGATGATGCTGGTGTGGTTGCAGCCACTAGAGGCTATGATTCCTGAGGAATCAGTATGGATCTTGACCGACATGAATTCGAGGTTGACGTTCTCGTCGAGCGCATCAAGGAAGGGGGGCATCGTCTTGTTGCTCTTCAAGTACCTGAGGGTCTGAAGATTCAGGCGCTTGAGTTGATGGATAAAGTCGAGGAAGAAGTTGACGCCAAGGTCATTCTAGCTGCCGACCCGTGCTATGGGGCATGCGACCTTGTACACCACAAGATGCAGATGATGGGAGTCGAACTTGTGGCACACATGGGTCACTCACAGATGAACATCGATTCAGGTATGCCCACTCAGTTCATCCCAGTGACCTATGAAGGCGTGCCAGATCTGGCACCCGTACTTCCACTTCTGTACTCTCACAGGGCAACCGCGGAGAGGCGAATGTCCGATCAGAACCCCGATACAATGACCGTGGATGAGGCACAGGAGCGTTTTCTCGATATGGTTGGGCGTGTCCAGCCACTCACAGATGTGGTGCTCGGCCTTGTCGGGAGTATTCAGCATCTCCATCTTCTTCCCGAGTTCAAGGAGCGTCTCGAGAATGCTGGGTTCTCTGTCTCGATTCCTACAGGTGGAGAAAGGCTGACCCTTCCAGGCCAAGTTCTTGGCTGCAACTACTCTGGTGATGATTCTTCAATCGGGCACTATCTGTTCTTGGGCTCAGGTGATTTTCATCCAATTGGTCTTGTACTGCACACAGGCAAGCCGCTGGCGATGCTCGATCCATACACTGGTGATGCATCTGAGATGGGCCGGGAGCAGATAGAGAGCATTCTTCGTCAGCGTTTCGGGCAGATCATGGCAGTGGATGGTGCCCAGCGCTTTGGTATTCTAATCGGTGAGAAACCCGGCCAGATGCGTCGTACCCTCGCTCTAAGGCTCAAGCGGCTGCTTGAGGAGCATGGTCTGAAGGGATATCTGTTAGCGCTTGAGCACGTTGGCCCTGAACTGATTGACTTCTATCCTGTGGATGCATTCGTCAACACTGCGTGTCCTCGCATCGCCATTGATGATTCAGCCAGATATGCCAAACCTCTTCTCACAGCATTCGAACTGGAGGTTGCTCTGGGGGTGAAGTCTTGGGAGACAGGATATGAGTTCGATGAGATTCCCTGATGATTCGCAGGGCACTTATTCAGATTCGCCCGTCAGTTCAACCTCAGTCTGAAAATATCGTCCGAGAGAGAATACGGTTATCGCAGTGAGAAGATGCCATCCAGCATGGTACTGGAAGAACGTATCTGGGTTGCACTTCGCAGTCCCTTGGAGGCCAAACTGCCAGATGATCAAACCGCTGATGAATGCACCAACTCCAATTGGCAACCATGGCGAGAGGGACCGCTGGAAATTCGGGGTGGATGAACTGCATAATACGGTAGCTGCAGCAACGAAGGTCAAGCACTGCACAATGATGAGAAGAACCGGCATCGCTCCTGCTGAGATCACAAGAAGGAGGCTCGGGGCCGCTCCAACCAAGGCAATCCGAACCCCAAGGTTCGTGATCCTTCCTGCTGTGTGCAATCCTAATTCAAAGATGATCAGCATCCCTATGGCAGACGACCAGAGGATATGGCGGTACAATGCTCCCATTCCTACAGTTGCAGCGATCTGCGAATCACCCGCTCCCAGATCTGAGAAATCCGCTGAATCAAAGGCAAAATCGATCAATAGGAGGAGTGTGACAGTGATCAGAAATGTTGCGATCAGACGGTTCTCGTTCCAGTTGAACCAACGACTGAGATTGTAGAACACTGGAAATGCGATCCACAACAGCATTCCTGACCAATCCAACATACCTGAGATGGCCGTGCTGGTGCCATGCATGGCGAAACTACCGATTCCGAGGAGGATCGCGGTCATTCCGTATGTCGGGGCAGCAAGACCTCTTCGGGAGAACGGATTCGGACCCTTCTTTGGCATGCGGTCCGCTGTGTAGAGGAAGAACATCCCGACGGCGATGTAAGCGAGATTGGAGAGCGTGTTCACAGGTTCACGCATTATGCCCGAGTGTGCCATTTCACAGTACGATGAAGCGCGCCCGATCCAATCTTCAGATTCAGATCCCCAACCAATGAATGAGGAAATGATGTACACGAGCGATGCAAGGCCGATAACAGTCCAGCCCAGCCTGAACCAAGAACCGTGCAAACGGTCCACAAGTCGATTTAGGCCACTCATATGCGCCCAGTATGGCACAGATTCTTCAATCATATCGATGTCAATCATCCTCAGTAAGGAATGCCAAGTCTCCGATAGATGAAGGACATCAGCCATGCAGGCCCAATCATCAGGAACTGTATGTCTTCAAAGAATGAGGGTTTCACCCCTTCGACCTTATGCCCATAGAACTGTATTGCCCAAGCAAGAATGAAGACTGTCAGGCATGATTTCCACATAGGAATGGCCGTCAGTGATTCATACAGTAAACACATCATGAAGCAGAAGATGCACCACAGTGTCATCCCCACAGCAAGAGGTAGAGATAATCGAGCATAGAAGATGGCCACAGGCACGAGCATGATCGTCGCCATGTTCATCCAGGTATAGTCGCCCAGAACTTCCGGCATCGGTATGCTCCAAAGAAGTCCGACGATTGTGAGAAAGATGAGTGGCACGCAGACCCAGTGAATCTTCTTGTTCAGAGGATTCTGATGGCTTGCCCCGTAAGCATCGAGCCAATCTTGCATCGACCTCTGCTCTGACATGTGACTCGCACGCTCGTGCAACGTTTCAGCACTGCGATGACCATCTCAGGAGCGTCGTATGAACATGGCAACGGCATTCCCGCCACCTAGGCAGAGGGTAACGATTCCTGTCGCTGCTTCAAGACGCCGCATGACACCGAGCATCGTGATCAGACATCTCGTCCCTGAGGCTCCAAGTGGGTGGCCGAGACTGATTGCACCGCCGTGTAGGTTGAATTTCTCATGTGGGATTCCAACTCCTTTGGCCACAGCGCATGAGGCGCTGGCGAAGGCTTCGTTGTGTTCGAAGACATCGACATCGTTGACAGACAGTCCATTGCGTTCGAGCAGTTGTTCGATCGCTGGGATGGGTGCAGCCATGACGCGGGCTGGCTCAACACCGCTTGTGACGTAATCCTCGATCGTTGCGATGATCTCCCATCCTTGTTCATCTGCAAACTGAGAATCAGCTACTAAGACAGCACTTGCCCCATCGCTCAGTGTTGAAGCATTTCCAGCGGTCACGATTCCATCTTTCTGGAATGCAGGACGAAGTCCTGCCAATCCTTCGGCAGTAGTCTCAGGCCTGATACCCTCATCAGATTTCACATAGACTGGGCCGCTGCGGCGCTGCGGAACTTCAACTTCGAATAGCTCCCAGTCGAACCACCCATTGGCAGATGCCTCGCCAGCACGCTGCTGGCTGTGCGCCGCAAAATCGTCGACGTCAGCACGTGATATGTCGAATTCAGTGGCAACACTCTCTCCAGTATTTCCCATATGCTCATCGTTGTAGACGTCCCATAGGCCATCGTGAATCATACTGTCCACGAGGTCGGCAGTCCCCATCTTTGTGCCTGTCCGTCCATTCTGGAGTATGTGAGGAGCCTTTGTCATCGATTCGATGCCTCCGGCGATGATGCACCGATACTCGCCAGCCTTGATTGAGTTCGCTGCAGTCATGACAGCTTTCAGACTCGATCCACACACCTTGTTCAAGGTCATGCAAGGAGTCGAGTCTGGCAGCCCCGCCCCAAGCGCTACTTGACGAGCAGGGTTCTGTCCCGCACCTGCTTGGATGACTTGGCCGATAATGACCTCATCGATGATGCCGGAGGAAGCATCAATCTCTGCTCGTAGCATTACTTCCTTGACCGTCTGTATGCCGAGTTCGACAGCTGAGAGGCTTCTGTAAGCGCCCATGAATTTCCCGATAGGAGTTCTTGCCACTGCACAGATCACGGCCCTCGCCTCGCTCATGCGCCGCCTTCTCATCTTTCACCTTTGAACATACGGAATGTCTTCTGGGTTACTGCGATTGCTTCATGAGCATCAATGCCCGCGGCCGGGCATGGCCAAACCCAAGCCCGACCTCAGCCTGCGAGAGCGACCTGCAGACCAGATACGTGATGTGTCACTGGATCTTGATTTCACAGCTAATGCCTTCGCCTCGGTCTTGTGGCGTCAGGGTGACACGACTGTGCTTGCTTGTGCGACCGTTGCGGATGGGCTTCCTCGTTGGATGCCACGTGATTCACAGAAGGGTTGGGTGCATGCCGAGTACTCCTTGTTGCCGGGCAGCACCGATACCCGATTCATGAGAGAGCGCCGCGGAGCGAAAGGACGTACAGCTGAGATCGAGCGCCTTGTCGCCCGGTCCTTGCGGGGTGCAGTCAATCTCGAAGCCCTTGGTCCGATAGCCATCACCATCGACTGTGATGTGCTCAATGCAGATGGTGGGACGCGCTGTGCTTCGATATGTGCGGGTATGGCGGCCCTGCGCCTCACCGTCCAGCGTTTGATCGCAGCAGGCCGATGCCGTCCAGTGGACCGGCGTGGAGAGGGTGATACCGCCCCTCTCAGTGCTGACCTAGCAAAGGCGCATCTTGCATCAGTTCTTCCAGATGATGTCGGCGCAGTTTCGGTAGGTCTCATCTTGAGTGGAATCTGGACTGATCTTGATTACCAACTCGATGCTGCGGCTGACGTAGACCTCAATGTCATTCGCACAGCAAGTGGTCGATACATCGAGATCCAAGGGACTGGTGAGGAAGGCTCGTTTGCACGTGATGAATTGGACCGCCTGCTCGATGCCGCTGACCCTGCTCTCGATGCTATTCACGCCGTGATTAACTCTGTAACTGTTTGAGTGGGACAGGCCGGACTTGAACCAGCGACCTCCGCATCTTCAGTGCGGCGCTCTCCCAGCTGAGCTACTGTCCCTGCATCGGATTCCCTCCACGTTCAGGTTTCAAGGCTTCGGGTGAGGTCATGGTCAGGTGGTTCAGAGACATTCATTATTGATAACCCGAATCTCTTTTCGAAATCATGACTGCCTCTCACCGCACCCTCTCATCTTTTTTCCTCGTCGTGCTTCTGGTTGCAGCAGCAGCTCCCCTCTCCCACGGCAATTCTGGTGGAAGGACAGATGCGAGTTGTAGTGCCTGCCATGGTTCAGCTGACAATTCTGTCAGCATTACTTTCGAAGGCCTTCCCTCGAATATGTGGTCGCCTTCCACGACCTATCGCCTCTTTCTCAATGCCACTTCGGGTGTTGCGGGTGGCAAAGGTGGCTTTTCGTTAGCCGCCGATGCTGGATCTCTTGCAGGTGTGTCTGGTTCGTCAAAGATACTTGGAGGAAAGGCCACGCATGTGAACTCGAATTCACGTTCCTGGCAGATTGATTGGACCTCTCCGTCATCAGGTGTCTCTGTGACCTTCGATGTTGCTGCAAACACGGTTGATGGTGGGGGAACCACATCTGGTGACAAATGGAAGGCAGATAGTTTCACTCGCGACCAAGCCCCAAATTCACCCCCCACAGTTTCGAACGTTGTCATCAGCCCTTCCCTCCCTACGGTCACGACACCCCTCAGCGTGACATATACTTACAGTGATCTTGAGGCGAATTCGGAATCTGGAACCCTGATTCGTTGGACACGTAATGGTAGTGCTGTTGGTAGTCTCGATGATCATTCCTCAGTTTCGGTGGACCATCTTCAGAAGGGCCAGATCTGGTTGGCCAAGGTCACTCCAAGCGATGGGGCCGACCAAGGTCTGGAGGTCAGTTCAGAATCGGTAACGGTGCAGAATACCCTACCTCTTGTTAGTTCGTTGGATATCAGTCCAGTCGATCCAGGGGATGATGAGAATCTCACAGTATCTTTCACTCTCTTTGATGCTGATGATGACCCTGGGACCACATATCCTTCGATGCCGACAGAGGTCCGTTGGAGATTAGGAGGCGCGCTCAAATCTGAATGGAACAACCATACTTCAATTCCATTCACTGCAACACGGGTAAGTGATCAATGGGAGGTCACAGTCACGCCGTATGACCGAGATGGGGAAGGGGCTGGAACATCTTCCTCTGCTAGTGTGAGTGTCAACTCCTCGAATGTGGCGCCGATTGTCAGCAATGTGACAATCAGCCCTACTTCACCCCGTACACTTGATGATCTGCAGGTGACGTGGACCTTTTTTGATGAAAATCAGGACCCGTCTGACCAGTGCTCAATTGAATGGTTTCGTGATACTTTGCGAGAACCTGCTCATGACGATATTGAACTCCTCCCTTCTTCGGCTACAACGAAGTCTCAATCATGGAATGTTCATGTCACTTGCAGTGACGGTGAAGTTTTCTCATCACCTGGGATTTCAAGTTCAGTTGTTATTGGAGACACGACACCAACCATTGTGTCTGCCTCTCTGAGCCCTACCTTGCCCTCTTCCTCTGAAGATCTCGTTCTTACATGGCAGGGTGAGGATGCAGATGATGATCAGGTCACTGGAGCCTCTGTAACGTGGTTCATGGATGCTCAGGAGTTTCCCTCTCTTGCGAATATGACAACCGTCTCTTCGACTCTTACGAATCGTGGTGAGGTATGGCATGCCTCGGTCCGAGCACAAGCTGGTGGGGCCGTAGGTGGCCCTCTATTGACCTCAAGTGTCACGATTCTCAATAGCCCACCTTCGGTCTTGAATATCGGCCTTGGACCAGCACAACCCACTGCAGCAGCCAATCTGAATCTTGACCTCACTGCGATAGATGCCGATGACGACGTGGTTACGATTTCCTCGGTTCGCTGGATGAGAGATGGATTCGAGATATCAGAACTTGCAGGTGAACACTCTGCCCCAGCACGACTTCTGGCACCGGGTCAGATATGGGCTGTTCACGTGACTCTCAGTGATGGGATGACCACTACTTCTGAGTTCAGCAGTACTGAGGTGGTCATTGGTAACATCGATCCAGTTGCCGTGATCATCACTTCCGATGAACCAAGGGCAGGCCTACCGATCGTGTTGGATGGGTCGAACTCGACTGATAGCGATGGTCGCATCACGGCATACTTTTGGAGCATTGCTGATTATTCCTCGACAGGTTCTGTTGCCTCGGTCATTCTGTCGGCAGGTACGCATGATGTCAATTTGACCGTGTTGGATGATGTAGGTGGGCGTCATTCGGCCGTGACCACTCTTGTGGTCGGTGAGTCCCCAGCCGTCAGCGAGTTAGGAGCAGTCGTTGAAGACAGCATGGTGGTTCTGAGTTGGACGCCTGTAGTAGGATATCCTAACGTTGCGATTCATCGTACATCGAATGGAGGGGGAATTGGAGCCTCGGATGCCATTGGTACATCCAATGGTTCGTCGTGGTCTGAACCCATTCACACCATCGGTGAGCACACCTATGTTGTGGTCGTGATGGTAGATGGGCAGAGTGCGGGCAGTGGTGTTCAGGTCTCTGTTGAGATCACCCAAGCCCATCGTGCTGCATCGTCTGCAGAGGCTGCGACCATCGAACATGATAATGGTCTGCAATGGCTGATGTACGTCTTTGCGGTTCTCGTACTGACCGCGGTCATTCTTGTAATCCTGCTACCAAGATTCCGTAACTTCGGTAACAATCCTGTGACCGAACCCTCTTCCACAACTCATGTCGTTCCATCATGGGAACATCTCCCCTCTGGTGGTTCCTACGACCAGGGTGGTCCGATCTTGGCGTATGCCACTCCTGATGGTTCGCGGTGGGAACAGCAGTCCGATGGAACATGGCAAAGAGTGTGAGGCGATCCAATGAGGGTGAATTTCGAACGGACAGTTGTTCTCATCCTTTGTCTGCTCTGTCTTGCTCCACCGGGTTCTGCCCGTCCTGGCGGGGAGGGTGATGCCGATCAGGATTTGGCATGTGGGGGTTCCTGCCATGGTGATCCAGGCCTTCGGGCCGAATCATCTGCGCACATATCCATCGATGTCGAGGTTAATCGTACCTTTGCAGGTGAACCTCTGACCCTCATCGTCTCTGTCAGTGATCTCGACCCATCTGCCCGAGGTCTTGTTGGTATCATGCTGCTTTCCAGCCTCGATGGTGCCCGCGATCATCCAGCCGATGCCGGCTGGTCCATTCAACAGGATCCGAATGGTGGTGCTCGCAACTACGTCGAAGCAGTATGTCCACCAAGTGGGATGGTCAGCAGGTCATGGATTCTCATCCCTCCTACTGAGTTGGGCAATCATACACTGTACGCATCGATCCACCATGGTGCGGATTCGAATCCAAATGAGCAGGCTTTCCAAGGCATCAATTCAACTGGCCTTTCTTTGCTCATTGAGGAGATGCCAGAGGACATGCCTCGCATTGCGACCTCTTTCAATCCGCCTTCATCGCGTGATATCGGAGTGAGTACATCTCTTTCATTGTCAGTCGAGAATGTCGATGATGTGATTATTGAGTGGCACCTTTCAGGTGGCGGGGTAGTGAATCTGATTCAAACCAATAGTGAAGCGAACGGGACGTTCACCGCAGAGATCCCAGCCCTTGAGGCTGCGGGTTCGATCGAATGGCGAGCCGTGTTGGCAGGTCAGGGGATGACTCGCACTACGCCGTGGTATTCTTTGTCGACTGAGCCTCCACTGATACTGGCAGATGCTCTTGGTATTCGTCTCCAGTCTGCAGGCCTTGCACTGTTGATCCTCGGACTTTCAATCGCCCTTCAACGCCGCTTCACCTCATCAGGCCGAGAAGGACCTCCTCTTCCTCCGGACCACTCGCCGCTGTATCCTGCTGAGTCGAATGTTGTGGAGGAAGTTGCTGGCCAGGGGATGGTCTTGCAAGGTGGTGATGACTGATGGTGGAATGGGCGACCATTCATGCTGCCTCAACAGCTCTTGTGATTGGTCCTATGGTGCTCGCCGCGCTGTGCACCGCATTACGGACCCTTATCGCATTTGGTTGGTGGCCGTTGTATGGCCGCTTGAATTCACCCTCGTTCTCGCAGGCCTTAGATCATGCTGCAATAATTGGCCTGATCATTGGCCTGATATCGATACCTGTCGTGATCCTAACTGGAACATTATCCTCTCCTCATGCTGGAATGGGCTCGGCAACGACTGTGTCGAAGACCCTTCTATCTGGTATTCTGTTCGGTACTGCACTTGGTGGTCTACATGGCCGTCTTGCCCTTGGTAATGAAATCTGGTCTTCACGAATCACTGCAGGATTGCAGTGTGTGTTAGTAGGATTAAGCGGTATGATCGTGCTTGAACTAGGTTCGCTTGGAGGTATGATTAGCCGTGGTGAAACCGTTCTTGATCTGGTCCCTCTACTTGAACCGATGGAGAGTGCAGCTCCTCTTGGGGCAGGGGGAGGTTTTCTCCTCTTTTTGATTGGCCTGACGACCTTTGCCCTTGCTTGGTTCGTCGTTCCCCGTCCGGAGGTTGAATCGTGATTCAGGAGTTATTGGTTCTCTAGAAGAGATCTTCATCTTCGCTAGCGACGTGTTCGTAATCGCCCTTGGTTGGATCGTCGGGAGTTTCGGGAGTTTCGGCATCGTCTGCCTCTGCAACCTTCTCCTCCTGTTCTTCTTTCTCCTCTTCTGTTGGGACTCCTTCTTCTTCTTCATTAGAGGCCTTCTCTTCTTCAGAGGCTTTCTCTTCTTTTTCTTCTTCTTGTTGGTCTATGATTCCGGCTGCGAGGGCTCGTTGTCGTTCTTCCCTGACCTGCTTCTCAAGATTCCGATGCCGCAATCTCTCAACTTGAAGATACATGTACATTCCATCGTGTTCAAGCAGAGGTGAATCAGCAATCAGCGTCACATCAAGCCAGTCTCCCTCATCAACGAGATATTCTGCAAGTGGTTCGAAATTTAGGTCAGACCGTCGAATCTGGGTATAATGCATGGCATCCCCCATCCTGTGTTCAACACCTGAGAAATGGCAGTAAAATTCCTTAGTACCGATGCCCTCTCTGACTTGGTCGAACAATTCAGCATAATCCTCTGATGTTCTCAATCGTCCGTGCCCTCGGGCATGGATGTGTCCGAAATTCAGGACCGGTACGGTACCAGGGACATGATTGACGACTTCGATGACCTCTTCGATGCTACCCCATAGATTCTGTCTTCCACTGGTCTCGATACCAATTTTCATCGGTTCACGCTCTTCTAACCAAGGGAATACCTCTAGATCGATATCTTCTTTCCAGATTTGATTAACACGTTCGACCACCCCTGAGAATACCGAGGCAACCATCTCGTTGGCAGCTTTGCCTCTGCCGAGTTCTCCATAGGGGCCAACATGACATGTGATGTGGTGTGCATTGAGCACTTTACCTGCCTGAAGGCTTGCTTCCAACTTTGCCATCGTTCTCATTCTAGCTCGGCGATTGCCGAGTATCTCTGCGTAGTATGGGCCATGGATATTCATCTCGAATTCCGTCTTCCACGAAAGCAGCCCAGCTTGCCAATACTGATCGAAGTGTTGGGGGGTAATTGCACGAACCGTCTGAATCTCCATCGTGTCAAGACCAAGGCTAGTGATGTCATCCATTCCATCGACGATGGTTCTACCTTTGCATGAGAGTGGTACTCCCGCTGGTCCAAACCTCACCGGCATGCCTGAACATCCCCCCCGACTTCCGTCGCATGGGGGGGGGCTGTATGAACATGTCCTGTAATCGGACATGTACGGCAAAACCTCAAGGGGAGGTCAAATCAGTCTTTATGACAATATGACCAATCGACTTTCGCGGCGCACCGTCATCGTTTTTGTTTTATTCATCGCCCTTTTATTCACAGGTCCTGCTGGGGCATCAGAGACCGAAAGCACAATCCCTGCATCTCGAGCCGAGGGCTCCTTCTATCTCACCGAAGGGATGGAGCCTTTGCCTGCCTCTTATCCTCATGACGGCGCCGGACATGCTCACAACACCACCTGGGGGGCGGTCGGCGAACCATTGCTCCGGCTACTTCCACGGATCAGTACGCCGAATGGCTCTGAACTATCTTTCGCGGATCTTGAGAGTGCACCGGAGGTGCGAGTGATCTCGAATACGATTTGTCATGAGGATGAATCAATGGATGATCCGATGGGTCTTTCATCATACAATTGGCTCTGGGGCCAGTTCATCACCCATGACGTCGATCTAACGACCACACAGAATGGCCGGTCTCCTGGCACATCTGCTGAATCAGCATACTATTCGATTCCCGTTGATGATCAATGGATGAACCCAGATGGACAGGAGGAGTTCGGACTACGGATGTTTCGCTCTGTGGTTCTTCCTGGGACAGGAACGTCGAGTGATAATCCGCGTCAGCATCCTAACAACATCACCGCTTGGATAGATGCCGGCGTGATCTATGGAAATGACGTTGATCGTGCTAACTGGCTGCGTGAATTCGAAGGAGGCCGACTCAAATCGACACCAAGTCCGACAGGTGATCTATTGCCAATCGCAGATTATGCAGTCGAGCCCGCCGCACCTAAGATGTCCTTTGCAGGCTTCAATTCTCAGACGTCTTACATCGCAGGGGATATCAGGGGACAGGAGCACATCGCTCTGATGGCGATGCATTCGTTGTTTGTCAGGGAGCACAATCGACTAGCGACACTCCTTGTGGAAGCCAATCCAACTTGGACCGATGAGCAGATCTACCAGACAGCTCGGTCAATCGTCGCTGCAGAGATGCAGGTGATCACGTATGAGGAATATCTTCCATCTCTGGGAATCATCCTTGACCCTTGGACGGGCCATCACCCTTCAGTGTCTCCCAGCGTGTCCAATGCCTTTGCAACTGTTGCCTTCAGAATCGGCCATTCGCAGATTGGTAGCACTATTTTGAGACTCGATGAGAATCGACAGGTCATATCCCAAGGTAATCAGAATCTGTTCAAAGGCTTCTTTGCCCTAGAGAATATTGAGCAGGACGGCGGTCTTGACCCAGTGATGAGAGGCCTTGCTTACGAAGTGCAGCCAGCAGCAGATCCCGGTTATGTCAACGATCTGCGCAACTTCATGTTCGGCAGTCCCGGGCTGGGTGGTCAGGATATGTGTGCTATCGATATTCTGCGAGGTCGAGATCACGGTGTGCCTCCTTATGTCGAGTATCGTAATTCATTATTTGTCGGTCTAGGACCTGCACTGAATTGGACCGACATCACACAGAACCAGACTCGTGTCGCTCAACTCTCATCTCTCTATGACAACATCTCGCATGTTGATGCCTACGTGGGGATGCTCATGGAGGACCAACTTCAGAACGCTTCCTTTGGTCCGACGTTAACAGCAATCTGGAAGGACCAGTTTCAGCGCCTTCGTGATGCTGACCCCTCATTTTACCTCGCAAATGATGCTCTGGCTGGAATCCTTGATGAATTGAACAGCACGCGTCTGTCCGACATCATCCTGCGCAACAGTGACATCCAGGCGATTCAGTGTGACGTGTTCTTTGTATCAACCACTTTTGATTGCTCGACTCCCAGAATGACTCCATATGGTCCATCGAAGAACCTCTCCTCTGAATCTTCTGTAGAAACGAAGACCTGTACAGGATGCTGTGGTGATCCCGACTACGAAGCACCGCCTGATGCCTGTGTTGATGCGTGTTCCTGCGGCCGCGAGGCTGGTCGGTTGCCATCGCCCGCTCTCTACGTTTCGCTCGCAGCGGTGCTGATTGCCGCCGCATCTCACTCCTCTTCCGATGAAGAGGATGACGGCTGATGTTGGCGCATCGACCACACTGCCACACCTGCTCCAGCAGCTGCAATCACAAGTACGAGTAAACCAGCCCATAACCAGATTTCCCCTTCTTTCAATTCAGGCTGATGGGCCAAGAACTCGGTTCCTATCCCATTCACGTCGTAGGAGGTCTCTTGGCCACATGGCCAGAGCACGCTCAGCGACTCGATAGTGCGACCCTGTCCGAGCCCAAAGGTGACAGATGGATCACCCGAGCCTGCGAAGCCATATCCTGCAAACACCTGCTTGCGTTGGATCCTACCATCGTCGGTTGTCAGAATCACGAGACTTCCGATACCGAATGTGTTCTCATTCGTCTCGTGCCCCTCCAAACGCACTGTGAGGTACTCGTTCGCGGTGGTCTCTCTGGCTGTGTTCTTGAACACTTGGATTAATGCGTCTGAGTTCCCCATCACAAGATCCTCATCTCCATCCCCATCGAGATCTCCGACTCCCATCCCCATGGTCTTGTGAGATGGTGGTTCGAGACCGACGGCTTCGGTGATGTCCTCGAAGTGCTCCCCACCTTCCTGATTCTCAAAGAAATTGTTGTGGTTAATCGTTGTATCAAAGGCGATTCGTCCAACGCTGAAGAATAAATCTTCATCGCCGTCGAGATCGTAGTCGAACCAGTGGCAGGACCACGACGTTGGTTCTGTTCCAGTGATATTGAGGACCTCATGCTTCTCATAGAAGACCGCTCCAGCAGCTGAGCGCCAGATGTAATTCGGGCCGAGGTTCGTCTGGCACAGGTCTAGGTCTCCGTCGTGGTCGATATCAGCAGCGTCGACTCCCATTCCAGTTCCTGGAACATCGAGCAATGCCTGTTCAGTGTACAATGTGAAGGTCCCATTCTGATTATTGAGGTAGAGTGGAGAGATTCCGAAATCACTGGCTACGAACAAATCGTCCCAGCCATCTCCGTTGAAGTCGAAGAACAACCCCGCCCATGACAGTCCAGTTCCTTTGCTTGGCTCACCAAGTCGTGCACTTACCTGAGCCGATGGACTCAGTGGCCCTTCATGATCGGCCCGCACCTCTTCGGTCAGTGCCAATTCACCAGGCTCGGAGACTTCTGTCTGGCCAGATACACCAGCCACCTTCGTAACGTCAACAAAAGTTGCTTTCCCACTCTCGATGAGTTGGTTCTGGTACAGCACATTGGTCTCCCCACGTACGAGCAGATTTTCTTCATCGACCATACCTGCATTCATCGAGTACAGGTCGAGGTCACCGTCGTGATCGTAGTCGTTCCATATCGCACTTGCGCTGTGGCCAGGATTGGCTACATCTGCCTCGGAGGTCACGTCTGAGAAGGTACATCCACCGTCATTTCGGTACAATCTGTTGGGGGCGCCTGAATGTGGATTGGTGTGGTTAGTATAGCCAAAGAAGGAGATGTAGGCGTCCATATCCCCATCTCCATCGTAGTCGGCCCACGATGAGGCCATGGCGGTGGTATCCCGAAGATCAAGTCCAGATTCGTTCGTGATGTCGGTGAAGGTCATGTTCCCGTCATTTCGGAACAGTAGTCCATTCCCTGTATTCTCATGTGATTCTCCAAGGCCGAAGTGATTGTATCGTGCTCCTATGAAAATCTCAAGGTCACCATCCGAATCACAATCCACGAGCGATATCCCTGGGCCGTATGATGCTCTGGTGATTGATTCTCCCGGGTTGGCGAGATGTAATCCCGTGTCGTTCGTGATATCAATGAACATTGGCCTTGGGTCTTGACCCATGGATGACTGAGCACTGGACCAACCCGCGGTACCTGATGTGAGCAGAACGATGAACAGGGCCAAACATGTTCGGGGGCGCCAACCTCTTCTCGGAGTCATGTCATGCCAGAGACCTACAGCATTTCAATGGTATCTGTACTTTTTCACATATCTGTGCTTTCTCACTCAGGAAGCAAGATGTCTTGAGCAGCCATCGAATCCCCCTGATATGGGCAATGGTATTGAGGCCGTGAAGACGGCTTTTGCCTCGGGTCTTCCCGTCCTGATCTTTGATTCTGAGATGCGTGAAGGCGAGACCGATCTGCTCTTTCCAGCTCTTGATGTTCAACCCCCTCAGATTCGTCAACTCAGGCAGGTCTGTGGGGGCCTGCTCTTTCTTGCCATAGGCGATGAAGTGGCTGAGCGTTTCGGCATGCCGTACCTGCAGGATGTCCACACAACCCCTTCAGCTCTGGAGGCATGGCCCGTGCTTGGTCATTTGATCACTCATGATCTGCGTTATGATCAACGCTCGGCCTTCACAATCTCACTCAATCACCGTGATACGTTTACGGGCATCACTGACCATGACCGAGCACTGACAGTTCGGAGGTTCGCAGAATTGTGCATCGAGACTTCCTCCTCCTCAAGTGATGAAGCGCTTCAATCACTCGGCCGGGAATTCCGAACTCCAGGTCACATTCCCGTATGCAGGGAAGCTAAAGGTGGGCTTTCAGTTCGTCAGGGGCACACAGAACTAGCTGTTGCAGTGGCTCGGCTTGCTGGATGCCCCCCTGTTGTCGTTGGCGCTGAGATGCTTGAGCCCGATGCCGACCAAGCCCTTTCGAGGTCATCCGCCGAGGACTGGGGTCGAGATCATGGCGTACCCTTCATCTCGGGAAGTGACCTGCTTGCAGCTGTAAGGGCAGAGGTGGGTCAATCATGACCAGGGTCATGGCAGTCGGGGTGTTCGATCTACTTCATGCTGGACACCTGCATTATCTGGAGCAGGCCAAACTTTTGGGAGATCACCTAACCGTGGTCGTGGCTCACGATGATACTGTCAGGACTCGCAAGCATGAACCGGTCACATCGATGGAACTCAGATCCAGACTGGTGATGTCTCTGAAACCAGTGGACGATGTTATCATTGGTAATGCTCCTCCTTCTTCCATTTTTTCAATTCTCGATGAGGCCCTCCCCGATATCATCGCTCTGGGCTATGATCAGGATCATCAGGAAGAGAAGATACGTTCAGGGTTGGAAGTTGCGGGCTATGGCCACGTTAGTGTGATGCGAGTCAAAGGTCTCTCCGATGACCTTGATGGAACGAGGAAGATCATTGCTCGCATTCTTGATCTGTGGTCGGCTCAACGTCGACTTGACTCAGTAGAATCAGATGATGGCAGTGGTGCTTGATGTTCTCTGGAATCGTTGCAACATGTGGCACTGTGCTCGATATCACGCCCGGAGATGGAGTTCATAGATTTCGTCTGCATACTCCTTCCGATTTCATTGATGATCTTGACACAGGTGCAAGTGTCTGTGTCAATGGGACATGCCTCAGTGTCACGTCCATTGACGGAGATGCCCTCACCTTCGAACTTGTTGAAGAGACAATGGAAGTGACCACCTTAGCGTCATTGACCCCCGGTGATGCAGTCAACATGGAGCGATCATTGAGAGTCGGAGATGAGATCGGTGGCCACCACCTTTCAGGACATATCTCCTCGACTGCCCAGATTACCGAACGTGATGATAGTGGAGATGCTTGTTACATGACCTTCAAGGTCGATCAGACCTGGGCTCGTTACATCTTCGAGAAAGGTTTCATCGCGCTTGATGGATGCTCGTTGACCGTCGTCGAAACCGACCCAAGTGGCCATTTCACAGTCTGGTTGATTCCAGAAACACTAGCCCGCACGTGCTTTGGAACCCGCAGCGCAGGTGATTATGTCAATGTTGAAATCGATGCTGCGACAAGAGCCATCGTTGAAACGACTGAGCGCCTCGTGGAGGGTGCATGACTTCCTCTATCTCCGCCATCTGCGCGGCCTACCACCGTGAGCAGGTGTCCAACATGCTTGCTTCTGCCCAAGCCGAGGCCTTGCATCATGACCTTGAGATTGCCTCGGTAGTGTGGGTGAAGGGGACATTGGAGATACCCCTCATGGTGGATAGGGTGTTGGAGAGTGACGAGATTGCAGGTGCAATTTGTCTTGGTATCATCGAAAAAGGTGAGACAGATCATGGCCTTGTCATCGGACAGGCTGTGATCAAGACCCTTGTTGAACTCCAATTGATCCACGACAAACCGATTGGTGTCGGCATCATTGGTCCAAGTGCAGAGCCTCATCATCTTGGTTCAAGACTTGAACCTCATGCCCGCAACGCTGTTCAAGCGCTTCTTCCGTTCTTTGATACAGAGTCCTGAATCATCTTATGTTTCTGCTCGTTGCAGATGCAGGCGGACGACGCGTGCTTCTCCACGGTGAAGATCAGATTCATCCAGCATGACTGTAGCAACCTCGGCGTGTTCTTGCTTGAATACGATTCCCTCGACAGCGTGATACTCGCTGAGGACCACATTGAGATCGTGCAGCATCTCGATTGATTGTGGTCCTCCTGAACTTCGTCCTAATTGGCTTGTATGGTAGGATTCGCTGACCAGTGATCCACCTGGGCGGAGAGAATGCAGCAGTTTGGGGATGTGTACTTTTTGGACCTCGGGTGAAAGGTGGAGGAACGAATGAGCCACAACATCGACGACATGGTCGAGTGGGTTGAGGTCGGTGATATCCTGAACCCAGTAGTCGATATCAACACCCCTGGTGGTGGCAAGTTGGAGTGCTTTATTGCGACCCGCATTGGTCAGATCAAAGGCTTTGACCAGCCATCCGTGTTCAGCCGCCCAGACCGCATTCCTTCCTTCACCTTCGCCAGCGAACAGTATGGTCCCAGGTGTGATTCTTTCAAGCACTTCTCGGACCCAGACATTCGGCTCGGTTCCATAGGCATAGTCCCTGGAGGAAAATCTCTCTTCCCAAAGTTCTTGCCATGACCGAATCACGCTATTCCTCCTCATCCCGCGGTCCTTCACTGTTCATGAGCAGGCCGTGATCCTCATCAATCTCAAGCGGACCGGTGGGCAGAGCTGAGACTAACTCATCGGTTCCGATGCCGGTGGCCTTAGCAATGCGCCGAGCAATGACTTCCTTACTCATCTGGCCGGGTGTGATCACTAACCACCTCTCACACAGGTTCTTGATTCCATCAATCGTACCCACGCAGACAATCAACTCGCCCTCAAGGCGTGCAATTCCCAGTCCGATCTGGGCTTCAGGATCGCGGGTCCAGTGACGATGACCTCGGACGACGAAGGACCCGCGCCCGATGTACTCTCCCGATTCGGTCTGTTTGGTGACTTGTGGTGGCTCGACTGCGTAGACCATCGTTCGGGTAGCGCCGAAGGCTTTGGACCAAGCAGCTGCAAGGATGGCTGCCTGATCGAGATGATTCTCGCCGAGATCACCTCTACCTTGCTCATCCATCTTGACTGAGGAGCACCCGAATTCATCGAAGTGAGATCCACTCCGAACTAGCTGAATTCGTGATTTGAGGACACAGGAAGGTGCACCATGCACATCTGTGTGCAGATACCGGTCGATTCTGTCCATATGTTTTCGAGCGAGGGCATCATTTCCCTTCGCGTCCCGTCCTCCCAGAACGATGTGCCCCTCTCCTATGATTCCCCAACGAAATCGTTCGAACCAGAATCGTCGCCGTCTCTTCGGTAGGTCGGTTCGTCCAACATCTGTCCGCTTCGCCGCTGATTTTGCCTCTCTTTTGATCTGATATTCGGTCTCTGAAAGTGCTATTTCAGCACCTTTCTTCTTCTTCATCGACTTCTTCGATTTCGCATAGAACGACTGTGCGTTCTGCCATGTATTCTTTTCAAGGTCGAGTTCTACAATTGTTTGGCTCGGTCCGCCCCCCTCTCCGGGAAGTCGAACCATGATCATACCCTTAGCGGGTGACCCGCCAGTGATCCATCCTTCCTTGTTCGGTGGTGAGCAGATGCGATCCCATCCTCGAGTCTCAACCTCTGTGCGAGTGGCCTCAAGTACCTCTTCGAGTACCTCCGCGGCTTGTTCAATCGCCAACCCAAGGTCTCGCCACCGGTCAATTTTTTTGGTGTGACTCCCAATTGCCCTTGTCTGTTGCACTCGTCGTCGTTCAAGAGGATCATCAATCGAATCTTTTGGATCACGTGACGCATCGCTTGCTTCAGAGCCTATGGAATCAAGATCGCCCCAAAGCAGATCGATGGCAGTGCTCAGTCTGGCGAAACTCAGGTGATGCCCGTCTGGCTTTTTGAACGTCGGCTCGATGCCCTTGGGTGGTAGTTCCAGTGCAGCTTCAGTCGGGTCGATGAATCCGTCCAAACCGGCACACATGCCGTCAATCTCCCAAGGTGGTGCCGATGGAAAATCATCTTCTCCTGAGAGGGTGATGAAAATAGAGTGAGATGGGTCGGTCTCCTGAAGTCTTTGTCTGAGGGCCTCAAGCACACTCACTCTTTCTTCTTCTTTCAGCGACCCTGCCTCAGCATCACCTTCCAGACCGGTCAGCTCTACGATTTCTCTGGCTAATGGTCCCCCGAAGCCTGCCCGTGAGGCAAGGGTGGCCACAAGGCTCGCCGTACTCTTGCTGAGTATATCGGCCAGATGTGCCTGAGTCATGTCAGTGGGGTCCTCTCCCATGGGAGGAGGTGTGTAGTCCATTCCAGCTCGGAGGGTGCGGTCCTTGTAGGTGGCATGCGTGAGCGGTCTGATGATCACACCCTCTGGGTTCAGGAGCATGATGTTCCCATCGCGGAATGATTCAACGATGAGGCGAGGTCTTCCACCACCATGTTCGAATATCATCTCAATGGAACGGTCAAAGCCGAGTTGTTTGATATCGATCAGGCGTGCGTTGTTGAGATGCTTGCGCAACACCATGGCGAATCCAGAAGGCTGGGATGGCATCTCACGAGGTCTCATCGACACGTAGAATCGCCGCCCTGTGGCGATTGTGAGATCTCCCGTCCCCCCTCCTTTTCGTCCGAGTCTCAGTACCACTACATCTCGTTGCGGTTGGTACGATTTCCGTACCCTCGCATCGACCCAGTCTTCCTGCAATTCCCTGACGACTCGACGCAGCTCAAGACTGGTCATTGCCCTATCTGATCTCATTGGTCGCACAGCACCCACCGACCTTGATCACGCCGAACAGACCCTGATTTCTCAAGGCTTGCCAAATGGCTGAGTATCTGTGTCAGAGCAAGTGAAGGATGAGCTCCGGGAGTATCTGCGTAAACAACATCTCTCAGACCGTGCTCATCACCATCCATCTCTTTCAGAGCCTGTAGAATGCTTTCTTCCCGTTGCCGGCGGTGTGCGATCAACTCAGCAATTCTTTGACTTGGGTTTGCCATAACGGGGCCATGGGATGGAAATGCAAGATTAGCATCGAGGTTCTGCAGACGTTCGAGTTGTTCTAAGTACACGTCCATATCACCGTCATCGGGAATGAGGATTGTACCTACCCCTGCCATCATGTCTCCCACAAAGACCCCTGCCGTTCCAGCCAGACAGATGTGCCCGTCGCAGTGACCGGGTGTCTCTAAGACGGACCACACTTCTGGATTTGATCCACTTGTTTCAATGATCTGTCCATCCCGTAAGACCTCTCCTTCGATGCCGAGGCTCTGTAGTGTGATAGCGGAGGCTGCGATTGTTGCATCGGTGACTTGTCGCAGCCTCTTCATGTTGGGCCTGTGGTCACTATGCCGGTGCGAAATGATGACACGATCAATCGAGCCACCTGTCTCCTCAAAGCGCTGGATACAGAATGCCAGCATCTCTTCTGCCTCGTCGTTATGCACGGTTGGATCGATGAGTAAACCTCCGTTGCCGGGAATACCCAGTAGGTATGCGTTGGTGTGCGTTGCAGGAGGGAGCGTATGGGTCGACAGAGGTATACATTCCACTGGCCATGCGAATTCGATACGTGGTGGTTCATGGAGAACAGAGAGTCGTGATGCCTCCGCAAAGATGAGATCGGTATCTTCCATTTGCTCTTGCGCTGCTTCGAAGGCTCGTAGTGCCTGTACAATCGGAGGTGGGATTAACATCTCTCCGTCTCGCCAAGCAGCCATTGCCTGTCCCGGTTTCACCCACCTGAATTCAACCAATTCATCCCCTGCTTCGGGAAGTTCGAGATCATTGTTGACCAAGAGAGTGAACCACGCATTGTGGAATCTGAGCGGTGCGATTGGTGGTGTGAAACGCTCCCCGAACCACTGTAATCCTCCACCATCAAGTCCTTGCACACTTGCAAGGAGTTCAGGAATGACGCTTCGTTCATTCAGCAGTCGCCTACGCAGGACTGGATCGCAGGCTAACACCCCGTCTTTGAGAGGAATCCAACCAACCTCTTCGATCATCTCTCGCAAGCCTGTGACGCGCTGTACAGCATCCTCTTCGTCCCAGCCGAGAAGTTCAGCAGCAGCACGGTCTTTCCGAGAGGACCCCCCTCCCGGGAAAGCCCAGTACGATGCGAAAATCGGCATTGTTGAAGATCTCAAACCGAGGAGGATCTGTATCTCGCCTTCCAGCACGCGAGTGAGAATGACCGCAGAACTCTGCCGAAATTTCTGTGTTGGGCTGGCCACCAACCCATCGATGGGTTCCGACATATGTCTGCGAGCAGCAGCGAGTTCATGAGGGCAGCCCTCCGAGCGCCAGATGTGAGTCGAGAGAATCCCTTGGCACCACTCTCTGAGTACATGAGTGAGGAGGAGGACCGCCGCCGGCGGAGGAATGCAATGCTGCGAATCACGGCATCGTGGATCACTGCCATCATGCTCGTGAGTGCCCTCGTCCGCTCTCTGTTCGCCCGAGTGTGATGCTTCTGTGGACTGTTTCCTTCAAATAATCGAGATACTCCGCCAAACCTACAGCCCCTTAGTGTAGCGGTCCATCATATGGGACTCTGGATCCCATGACCTCGGTTCGAATCCGAGAGGGGCTACTCGACGTCAGGGCGCTTCCGCAGGTCTGCGAGCATCTCGTCGAGTTTAGCCTTAGGCGGCCTCATCATCTCATCGCTCAAATCGACGAGTGATGTGTTTGTCAGTCCGAGAGACTCAATCAGCGTTTCTTCATTCGATCGATGGTGAAGCAGTCCGGTAACATGTCGCCCTTCTGCTGCAGCATTGTGGAGTATAGAGAGTGCAGTTGTGGGATCATTGGTGTCGTGATCATCATCGAGTGCTTCAAGACGGAGAACGGATCCATCATGCAACTCGATATCTCGAAATTCCCCGGGGGGAATTTCGACCTGCTCTGGAGCTGGACTGGGTGGGATGTAACCGAGTGTATGAAGTTCAGCCTCGTGCTGCTTGACGTATTGATACGACCTTGTTGATCCTTCGTTGTTGTTGAAGGTCACACAAGGCGAGATCACATCGATGAGGGCGAATCCACGGTGAGATAGTGCAGCCCGAATCAGGCTAGTGAGACTTTTCTTCGACCCTGAGAAGGCGCGGGCGACGAAGGTGCCATTGAGCTGGAGTGCCAAGGCACACAGGTCGATAGGTGGCATCACGTTCGCAGGTCCCTTCTTCTTCTGTGACCCCTTTTCGGTGGTGGCAGAATGCTGACCTTTTGTCAGGCCATAGACTCCATTATTTGCAACGATGTAGACCATGTCGAGATTTCGCCGTATGGCATGTAAGAACTGGCCTATACCAATTGAGGCAGTGTCCCCATCGCCTGAGATTCCTAGTGCGACGAGTTCCGGATTGACGACTGAAGCTCCGGTTGTGACGCTTGGCATTCGCCCATGCACTGTGTTGAACCCATGGGAATTTGAAAGAAAGTAAGCGGGTGTTTTTGATGAACACCCTATGCCTGACATCTTGGCAATACTCTGTGGTTTGATACCGTTCTGCCAGCATGCTTCGATGATGCATGATGTAATCTGGTCGTGACCACACCCAGGGCAAAGGGTCGACGTTCCGCCCTTGTAATCGGTCTTCGGCTGGTCGATAACGTTCAATTTGATCGTTGTCATGCACTCACCTCCATCTCTTCCCATTTCTTTAATTCAGCCAACACCGCTTCTGCATAGAGGTGGGCTCGTGGTGGAAATCCATCGGAGTAAGCAACAGAGTGGACACGTGGGACGAGGTGGATGGGCAGTTCCTTCCTCAGTATCGTGTAGAGCTGGCCATCTCGATTGAGTTCAAGGACAATGACTCGTTCATGTCTCTCAACGAATGCTTCGACCTCTGAATGCAGGGGAAGGGCTCTGACTCGGCACTGTGAAACCATGCGCCCAGTTTCTTCGATGATGTCATCGATCTCTTGGATGGTGCTTTCCAGTGAACCGAAGAAAATGATGCCTACCTCCAGTTCTTTCTCCTCGCGCAGAATGGGAGCCGGTAGTGCGTCACGTGCGCCATCGATCTTGCGTTTCAGTCGCTCCATATTAGCACGATATACGTCGGGCTGCTCGCTATACGCTCCATCCTCATCACGTCCAGTTCCACGGCTGAGGATGGGTTCGAGTCCAGACCCTGGAAGGGTCCTGTAAGGGATTCCATCACCGTCGACGTCTCGATAGCGGCCGTAGTTCTGCACCGCATCAAGTTCCTCCTGTGAACGGATGACCTTGCCGCGTGAGAGTGGCTTCTCAGGATAGGGCAGGTCCCGTGCCAACCAGCGATTCATTCCGAGGTCGAGGTCGGACAGTCCGAAGACTACAGTTTGGTACGTCTCGGCATATTCGAGTGCTCGCCATGCGAACTCAAAGCACTCCGAGATATCACCAGGTATCAGGACAAGATGTTGTGTATCTCCATGGCTGGCCTCGTAGACGAGGGATAAGTCCGCCTGCTGAGTTCGAGTCGGCAGTCCAGTCGAGGGTCCGACTCGAGCGACGTTCCAGATCACACTCGGGACCTCGGCGAAGTAGGCGAGCCCAATGAACTCCGACATGAGCGAAATTCCCGGACCACTCGTAGCTGTCATAGCGCGTGCTCCTGCCCAACCTGCCCCGATCACCATGCCGATTGCCGCTAATTCATCCTCGGCCTGAATGACTGCAACGGTCTCTCCGTCATCGGTGCTCCGCAGTCTTGGAGCATGCTCAATGATCGACTCAGCAATCGATGATGAGGGAGTGATAGGGTACCAGCTGAGAAAACTCATTCCTCCGAACAGGCTGCCTAAGGCCACGGCTTCATTCCCCTCCATCATGAATATGTCCTCATCGATTGGTCTAGTTTCGATAGCCAGTTCGACATCCTCTGTGTGGTTCTCTCGAATCCATTCTCGGCCGAGTTCAGCAGCTTGCTTGTTCAGGTCGATGGCTGAAGATTTTCCTTTGAATTGGAGATTGATGGCATTCCCAAGTGCAATGGCATCGATCCCAATCAATTCCGCTATTGCTCCAACATAGATCACATTCGCTAGCATGCGGGCCAATTTCGCATTGATAGTGCGGGCCATTGTGGTCATTGGAATCGGAATCTGGATGACATCATCTCGTTCTACAGGGAGTTTGACATCGGTGTTGAATATCACTACAGAGCCAGTCTCCGCCTCCTCCAGATCCTCCATCCATGTGGCCTTGTTCATGAGTACATGGACGTGAGTATCATCTGCTGGTGCCTGATATCCTTGCTCACTCACTCTGACGAGGTACCAGGTCGGCAGACCAGAGATATTTGATGGGAACATGTTCTTTCCACTCACGTGTACACCCATCTCGAAGAGTGAGCGAAGAAGAATGAGGTTAGCCGACTGAGAACCGGTACCATTGGCTGTAGCGATCCGGAACTGGAAATCATTGACCCGTGTAGTCATAGTGTCCCCGTGTGGGTTCGTGTATGGCGGACGTCTTTGATGCCTTCGCTCGGACACACTGGCAGCAACGCGTTCCTTCAACTCTGTTTCTATGTGGATGGATTGATAACATCATCATTCGACGACGGCGTCGGATTGACGTGGCGAGTAAGGCTGAACCCCCTTCGGCGAAGGGCTCCAAGTCATCAAGCCGCGGCATTGAAGGAGTTCTTACCAGTATTGAGAATTTCATCGATCAAGGAGAACATGGCAAGGCTCTGGAGAAGATGAAGTCCGCCGAGTCGGAGATTACATTGGACCCAAGGGCTCACAAACTTGCTGGAGATGCTCGACTTGGTATCGCTCAGAGTATTGAGGATGACAAGCCTAAGCTCCGCACAGAATTGCGCAAGGCGCGTGAACACTATCGCTTCGCGCTGAAGATCGATCCAAAGGCAGAAGGTGCCGAACGGGGCTTGAATCGCACACTTTCGCTGTTCGATCGGCATGGAATCCGGGCATCCCGCGTCCCGCGTCTCATCTCTGACCAGACACCTACTGTCTGGGGTCTGATTCTTGTTCCAGCGCTCTTCATTGGTTTCCTCTGGTTCCTTGCCAATGTCGACTCGTTAGGTTCATGGCTCAGTTTCAGTGGAACTGCCGAGGAAGCCGATGATCGCACTAGGGCGACAATGACCCTCTCCTATCAGCCGGACTCAGGTTCACGGACCACTGTTGTTGTGGTCATCGACCTTGACCCAGTGGCGTCACCCATCCACGTTGACAACTTCGTCAAACTTGCCGATAGTGGTCAATACAATGGCACCATCTTCCACCGCATCATTGATGATTTCATGATTCAAGGCGGTGATTTCACTAATCGAGATGGAACTGGTGGTCACGCTGCTGAATGGTATGGATATTGTAACGGTCAAGTTACACAAAAGGACGAGTGTGCATTGGAAAATTACACCATTCCAGACGAAGCAGATAATGGTCTGCTACATCTTCCTTGCACTCTTTCCATGGCCAAGACCAGTGCTGCCCATACCGGTGGTAGTCAATTCTTCCTTATCCCCGAAGACAGCACTCCGACTCATCTGGATGGCCACCACACGGTCTTTGGTACCATCACCTCAGGTTGCGATGATGTCACTGCGATCAGTTCGGTGTCGACAGGTGCGAATGACCGCCCCGATGCAGAGGTTAGAATAGTCTCCGTCATTATCCAATGATTCGAAAATACGGCTGCACCCCCGGTAAAATTTCCAATAGGGCCGGTTGAGGTATGTGTTGGGTACGGTTGAGGGACGGTTAACACGCGCGTGCGCGTACATACGTGCCAGATGCCCTGATTCTCACCATTCTCCATCTCTCACCGCACATCTTG
>Ga0208408_1000052_pt1 | contig 84851 bp, 76 predicted proteins | sample ETNtaG_4_FD_185776 | JGI IMG/M metagenome (GOLD analysis project Ga0208408, IMG submission 185776) | Marine microbial and viral communities from oxygen minimum zone, Eastern Pacific Ocean - ETNP201406SV67 (SPAdes) (version 2) | ecosystem: Environmental > Aquatic > Marine > Oceanic ... | reverse complement strand
TTCAAGATTTGGGAATATCCTGGGTTTTTAATTAGATTCGTAAACACAACTCCATTGTAGTAAAAATTAATAACCAATTCATGCGTACATTTTAAGTTTTGATTATTAAATTCTGATCCCAACTTATTTTAAAATATTTTTTCTCTGGTTATTGAATCATCATCTTTGATAAGATTAGTAAAATTCTAATGGCCATGAATAAAAAACTTTTAACCGTATCAGTGATTTGTCTCCTTTTCGTCTTTGTATTAGAAGCACAGGACAATGATGCCAATGTCATAAAATCCGATCCTCTCAACGGTGCCTACCAGTCAACCTACAACCCAGAGCAAAGTGAAAAAATCCTGATCAGAAATGCCAGAATTTTAACTGGGACGGGAGAAGAGTTAGTAAATGCTTCAATCTTGATTGAAAACAATAAAATTAGTGCTATTGGTAAGATTAAAAAGAATACCAAGGCCAACATTATCGATGCAAAAGGGAAATGGATAACGCCAGGCATCATAGATATTCATTCTCATATGGGCGTTTATCCCGCACCATCACTGAGAGCGAGTTCAGATGGGAATGAAGCAACAGACCCGGTTACTCCGCATGTTTGGGCTGAGCATTCTGTTTGGACACAAGATCCTCAGTTTACTTTGGCACTGAAAGGTGGAATAACCACATTTCACGTTTTACCAGGTTCGGCAAATTTGATTGGTGGAAGAGGAGTCACCTTAAAGAATATCAGAAGCGTCACGGTTCAGGGAATGAAGTTCCCAAAAGCTCCCTACACTCTGAAAATGGCTTGTGGTGAAAATCCAAAACGAGTCTATGGAAATAGAAAACAAGAACCATCCACGCGCATGGCAAATGTTGCAGGATATAGAACGGCTTGGATTGATGCCGAGTATTATTTGAAAAAGATCGATCGTTTTGCAAATAAGATGGAGGATAATTTATTGCTTGACGAAGCTGATCTTGATGAGGATGAGGATCAAGAAAGGCCTCCTAAACGTGATTTAAAAATGGAAACACTTGCGGGAGTTTTGAAAGGTGAAATTCTGATTCAGAATCATTGTTATCGAGGCGAAGAAATGGCAGTTATGCTTGATATTGCAAAAGAATTTAATTACAAAGTAACCACTTTTCACCATGCCATTGAAGCTTACAAAGTTGCTGATCTGTTAGCAGATCAAGGTGTTTGTGCTGCAATGTGGGCGGATTGGTGGGGATTCAAGCATGAGGCCTACGATATGGTTTGGGCAAATGCCGCCATGGTAGACCAAGCTCAAAAGGGTACTGGATGTGCAATTATTCATTCAGACTCTGCCATTGGTACTCAACATCTAAATCAAGAAGCTGCTAAGTCAAGAGCAGCTGGCATTCGTGCCGGTTTGGATATTTCAAGGGGTAGAGCCATTAAGTGGATAACATTCAATCCGGCAAAAGCTCTTGGAATATCCGATCAGGTCGGTAGTCTTGAAGTAGGTAAAATGGCAGATCTGGTGATTTGGGATGGGGATCCATTTAGTGTTTTTACGAAAGCAGAAAAGGTATTCATTGATGGCCACATAAAATATGACTCTCAAAGAGAGGAAGCATTCAAAAGAACAGATTTCGATTTAGGGATCATTGATCCAGAGGATACTAGATTATGAAAAAAATAATTGTGATCATAATCCTCTTATTCAGTCTAGCACTTCCAGGAGTAAGTGTAGCTGGATCCCAATCAGTATTAATTCAAAACGCAACCGTCATGACCGCTTCGGATTTAGGGATTCTGGAGAATACCGATTTACTGATTGAAAATGGTTTAATTGCTGCAATTGGAAAGCAGTTAACCGCCAATGATGCAGAAATAATTGATGCATCAAACATGATTGTGACACCAGGATTAATTGCACCGCATAGTCAACTGGGATTAGTGGAGATTGAGTTGGAGCAGCAAACCAGAGACGATTCTACTGATCATTATTCAGCAGGATTTAGTATAGCCAATGCCTTTAATCCATCCTCTACTCTGATTCCTTACAATCGTTCTGGTGGAATCACTTCAGCAATTGTTGTACCTGCATCTGCAAAAACAAACTTTTCAGGTATGGCTTCGGTTTTTAATCTTGACGGCAAATTATTGACTCAACCTATCGCTCAAGACATTGCCATGGTGATGAATTATGGTGCTGAATCAGATTCTAGGGCCTCTCAGATTCTACTACTAGAAGATGCTTTTGAGAAAGCCGTTCGTTTTAAACGCAATAAAGCTTCTATTTTAAGAGGCAATTATTTTGACTATGGCGTTTATACAATAAGGGATCTTGAGGCAATTATGAGAGTCCTTGATAAGGATATACCTTTATTAGTTAGGTCCAATAGGGCACAAGATTTATTGACCATGATAGCGATTGCTAAAAAATATAGGATCAAGATGGTATTTTATGGAGCTAAAGAAGCTTGGCGAATTGCTGATGTTCTGGCTCGAGAAGATATTCCGGTAATATTGGATCCTATGGATAATATTCCGAGTTCTTTTGATGCTATTGCTGCTCGGATGGATAATGCAGCACTACTTAATGCAGCTGGTGTTACAATCTTAATTACCTCGCAAAGTACTCACAATTCTTATCTTAGCAGGCAAGGAGCAGGGAATGCAGCAGCATACGGTTTGCCTCAGGATGAAGCCCTCAAAGCATTAACCATTAATGTTGCTGATGTTTTTGGCTTGTCTCAAGATAGGGGAAGCATTGCAGTAGGGAAATCTGCAGATTTGGTTATTTGGGATGGTAATCCTCTCGAAGTGTCATCTTTTGCAACTGCTATGATGATTGAAGGACACTCCATCAGTTTAATATCTCGATCTAGGCGTTTACGAGACAAGTATTTAATAGAACTTGGTTTGAAATAGGGGATTTAAAGCAGCAGTAAATCGCAGCTGCTTAGTTTCTGTTCTGCATGATTTGATCAATCATAATCATCAATTCTGTTAAAGCGTGTTCACTGACTGTTGTTGGTAGGGATATATCGAGCTTATCGATGATTGATTTGTCATCAAGTGTTTGTATTCCTAATCGTCTGTCTTTGATGTTATCTAAGAGAGGCACTCTTTGCCTGATCACTTGATCCATCAAATCCATCACTTGAACAATTTTTAAATTGGTATCCAGAGCTAAAAAGCTAGGTTGCTCGTCAATTTGATCCGGCAATAATCCACTGGTTATCTCCAGATCGTCATCGACTTCAATAAGTTCAATATACTCGCTGTAATCCCTAACTTTTTTCGGACTGAAATCTGCATCATTGGACCAAGCAATATAAACTCTTGGGTCTTTGCCGAAATTTTTTAAATATTCCAAACCGAGTCCCACATCAAAATTACCAAGCGGGATGTCAAACCAGAATAGATCAAATTCATAACCAAGACCAAAATTGAAATAATCAGTCTTTTTTGGTGTCAGCATGTACAGGGGACTGGAATTTCTATTCAACTGACCCACAGAGAGCGATGATTTAATCAATTGAGAATTATCTCCAACAAACATTACTCCGAGTGTTAGTAATATTGAGTCACCATCTGATGAGTGTCCGATATTGCCCCCTTTATGCCAGTAACCATTTGGATATAAGGGGTTGTGGTAGGCACATTTAGTTTTTGAACTGTAGAACTGACAGTGGGTTGAGGAGCCTTCAACAAATACTCTGTAGCTTTCTAACCATTCAGATTCATTCATAGATCCCCAGGTTTCCAAGCCAAGTAATCCCATATAGTCACTAGGTTCCTCGCCGATGAATTGTCCGTAAGCAGCAAATGGAAAATCACGGAATGTATGTGATGATCTAAAATCAATACCAGCCAATTGGTATCCAGATTTCTGCACAGATAGATCTCCACCATCAATTGTGATGTTTCGATCCAATAATGTTTTACCCAAACCGGAAAGTCCACAAGATCTATTTTCGCCACAAAAAAGAGCACTTGTCGAAAAACCCAGTTCAAGATTTTTCTTAGGTCGAAATCCCACTCGCATGCCGAAAAAATTTGTACCTTGTTCCATCTCACCTATCATTGCAGAGAGATCCCAAGGTCCTATCCAACTGAGAAACTTGGATTCAAAAGGGTCTGAAAAATTCCGCTCAAAAGAGATACTCGGTATCGGTCTGGTATTGGTTGATTGAATTAAACTACCACCCCATCCAGGGCCCCACCAATTTTTCTTAGCACCTAGGGATAAAGTATAATCACCGATTGCCATTGCTATATAGGAGTCATCAAAAATGGTTTCGCCACTTTGTTTATTGACATGAATATTCAATGCAAGACGTTTTCCAAGATAGGTCGTTTCAGCTTCAATCTCACTTTTGGCAGCAACTGAGTCATTAAACCAAGTGATTCTTTCAGGGTTTTTTGCCAATTTAAGAGCCATTGAACCACTCAAACCTCCCATCTCTTCTTCGTATAAAGCTTCTTTGATTCGTTGCAGAGCAGACAGTTCCAATAGAGTCAATTCTTTTTCTGTTTTGGATACATTGTATGCAATATCACCCCATGCCAAAGGCCAAGTGGTGATGGGTATATTGATGACACCGCTATCAACTAGCAGTTGAATATCGTTTCTGAGCATTAAATTATCTGGCATAGCCCAAGGCGATGCCTCCGAGTGGTCCATTTGAAAAGTAACCAATACCCAGAGAAGAGTCATCAAAAGCATACGTTTTAAATAATTTATTGCTATCACAATAACGGTATTCTACTATGTTGCGCCGTAATAATATATTATCTTCGATCTATGTTTTCTGAGATGGTAAAGCACTTTAAAATGGCTTTTTTTAATACATTAGAACTATAGTTATGCAGTATAAAACACCAGTTTTATTATGGTTGATTTCATCATTTTTGCTCTCTTGTCATGTACCGAGAACCGATTTATTGCCTGATCAATCATCGCTCAGAAATACTGAACTGGGAGCCATTATTGGCGCGGACAATGGAAAAACCCATCAATGGTTAGGTATTCCCTATGCCGATATTCCCTCATCAGAATATCGGTGGCGTGAGGCCAAAGCTCCTCTTCCTTGGGAAGATGTTCGTCAAACTTTAGAATTTGGACCCTTTTGTACCCAATTGGGTTCTTTGATTAATACGACTAAAAGAAAAAATTGGGGAGAAATTGTTGGATCAGAGAATTGTCTTAGTCTCAATATTTGGGCTCCAAAACCTAATCCCACAGAGATTGAAAATCAGAACACGGTTTATCCTGTTATGGTCTGGGTTCATGGGGGTAGCAATACTGCTGGGAGTGCTAATTTTTACAATCCAACAGAGTTGGCTCATCGACATAACCTGGTAGTTGTTACGATCAATTATAGATTGGGTCCTTTTGGATGGTTCAGGCATCCTAGTCTTACTGATCAGTTAGGCAATAAAAAAGACCAATCAGGAAACTATGGGAACTTAGATACCATCGCAGCACTGCAATGGGTGAAGAACAATATTGCCAATTTTGGTGGTGATCCCAATAACATCACTATTTTTGGTGAATCTGCTGGTGGTTATAATGTTGCTGCACTGTTGTCATCGACTTTGGCAGAAGGCCTATTTCATAAAGCAGTTGTCCAAAGTGGAGGGATCAAGCCTGGTGACATCACCCATTCTGAGAATTTTATCAGTGAGTCATTGCCTTGGAAAAATTACAGTTCCAAAGAATTATTTAATGAACTATTGATTGCCAAAGGAATGGCAGCAAACAAAAAGGAAGCAACAGAGATACAGACAAATATGCTATCAAAAAATGTGGGGAGCATTTTAAGATCAGCAACTACTAAAGAAATCTTTCAAGCCTACCTAGAAGCCCGATTCAATACCAACAATATGTTAAGACCGTTTCCTGATGGAACTGTATTGCATGAGCAGGGGATCATGCAATCACTCAAAGAGGGGTTGTCTTCAGAAATACCTATAATTTTAGGTACTAACAGGGATGAGAATAAATTATTTTTGGTGAATAACCCAAGGCATGTTCGAACAATTTTTGGATTACCACGGAGTCGAGATCGTGTCCTTTATGATGCAATTGCTAAACATAGATCCAATACTTGGAAGTATTTGGCGGTGGATAATCCTTCGCGGGAATTAATTCTTTCAGGAAGGAGTAATATTTTTGCATATCGTTTTGATTGGGACGATGAACCAAGACGGCTTGGAGTAGACATTAGTCATTTACTAGGGGCAGCACATGCTTTTGAGATTCCATTTGTGATGGGCAACCTAGATAAAGATACTTTGACAAGATACATTGTGGGTCGGAAAAACTTGGATTCTGTCAAGCAATTATCTGAAGCGATGATGTCTTACTGGGCTGAATTTGCCTACACAGGTGATCCGGGAATGGGCAGGAAGGGAGATTTACCACTTTGGAAGCATTGGAGTGAACCAAACAAGGATGCCCCCAAATATATTGTTTTTGATAGCGATCTTGATCGAGGGATCCGTATGTCTACAGAAAGCATTTCCAAGGAATCATTGTTAGCTGACATCGCCAATGATGAAGATATTAAAGATCCTAAGTTAAAGTGTGAATTGGTCGATGTCGCGATCCAATATGATGATTTGGAAAAACCAGAATTTCTTGATCAATTTAACGGTGGGCAATGTCAACAGTACAACCCTGATGATTGGAGAAAGACTTGGTATGAGAGTTTTGATGAGCCTTGGTAATAAGTAGTCATGCAATATTGGTTAATGAAATCAGAACCTGACACCTATAGTATTGATGATTTGAAATCTTTTGGAGTTGATCACTGGGATGGTATCAGAAATTACCAGGTTAGAAATTTCTTTAGAGATCAAATGTGTTTGGGTGATCAAGCTTTTTTTTATCATTCCAATTGCAAGGAGCCAGGACTTGTTGGGCTTATGGAAATAGCAAGTAAGGCATATCCCGATCATACCGCTTTTGACCCCAATGAAAAATACTTTGATGTAAAAAGCAATCCTGACAATCCCAGATGGTTAATGGTGGATGTAAGTTACATTAGGCACTTGGATAGGATGATTTCTCTAAGTGAGCTTAGAGAGCAGCAACAATTAAGTGAGATGAAATTGCTGCAAAGAGGAAATCGACTTTCAGTTCTACCTTTGTCTAAAGATGAATGGGATTTTATTTTATCCATGGAATAGTGAACGTATCATAATAGCATGCTCATTTTGAACTCGCGTTGGTGGATTAATTTTTTTTGATTGTTGAAAAGATATACTATATCGATGATGAAAAGGATAATTATAGGGATTTCAGGTGCCAGTGGTGTTATTTATGGTATTCGGATGCTGGAGATTCTTAAGGATATTCCAGATATTGAAACACACTTGGTTATAACATCCGGTGCTAAGTTAAATGTCTCTTTGGAAACAGATTTTGAGATCAAAGACATTAAGGGACTTGCCAATGTCGTCCACAACAATAGAAATTTAGGTGCAAGTATTGCAAGCGGTTCATTTCAAACTGAGGCAATGATCGTTATTCCCTGCTCAATGAGAACTTTGTCAGGGATCGCTAATTCGTACGCGAGCAATTTGATTGTCAGAGCAGCAGACGTTATTTTGAAGGAGAAACGAAAACTCATTGTCGTCCCAAGAGAAACACCCTTACATGCTGGACATTGTGAGCTCTTACATAAAATTTCACTAATGGGAGCTTATGTTGTTCCACCTAATCCTGCTTTTTATAACCATCCTGAATCCATTGATGACATTATCAATCACACCGTTGGAAGAATTCTTGATCTCATTGAACTTGATCCTGAGATCGTTCAGAGATGGCAGGGGGTTGATGTAAGAAGTGAGTAGCCCAGATGTAATAAAAGATTTATTCAATTCAATCCAAACCTTCCTCAACGAACACAATACAATATCAGTCGCAACAACAGATAATCAAGAATTGTCTTCCGCGACTGTTTTCTACGTTTCTGATGAGCAATTAAATATTTTTTTTATTTCCTTTCCTGATTCAAAACATATTCAACACATCCTAAACAATTCAGAAGTGGCAGCCACTATCAATGAAGATGTTAAAGACTGGCTGGAGATTAGTGGACTACAACTGAAGGGAAAAGTTCACAAAGTTAGCGAACAAGACCAAGATTTTATGTTGGATATCTATAAAAAGAAATTCAGTTATATAGAAACGCTTCTTCGGGCTCCTAAGACAGATGATGAAAGAAAAATCGCAGATCAATTTAGAGCTATCAGTGTATACCGTCTTATACCTGATTGGATCAGATTAATAGATAATGCTTCAGGTTTTGGTTCAAAACGAGAGATGAGCTTTAAAAACAAGGATTGGGAACTATCTTAGCCCACTGATTTATTGATCTCCACTTGAAAGTCTGGGTAACGTTCCAATATGGATACCACTGTCTACAATTAGTGTTTCACCAGTAACTAATTTAGCTCCCTCTAAAAACCAGACCAGGGCTTCGGCAATGTCTTCTGCTGTTGCAACTTCTTGTAAAGGTAGTTGGTTTTTTGCTTGCTGCAGCATTTTCCGATAAGCTTCATCACCCATACCTTCTTTGAGCCAACGCGTCTGAATCATTCCAGGAGCAACACTATTGATTCTAATTTCAGGGCCAAGGACGTGTGCCAGAGATTTTGTCATCATGTTCAAAGCTGCTTTGGATGCAGCATAGGCAATTGAGGAGGCGATTCCAGTAATACCACTTATTGAAGAATTATTGACAATGGCACCTTGGCCTAATTTTCTCATATGGGGCTCCACCGCTCTGACCATCTGATAAGTTCCGACTACATTGACAGCATAGATATCTAGAAAATCATCTTTGCTGAGACCATCTAAATTGGGATAAGGGTTGAACTTTGTTTTGCCGGCATTATTTACCAAATAGTCGATTTTTCCCCAAGCATTAACAGCTGCTTTTGCCATTGCTTTGCAATCATCATCGTTCGAAACATCACCTTGGCAAACTATGACTTCTGCTCCTTTCTGCTTGATCGTTTTAGCAGTTTTTTTAGCTTCCTGTTCACTCTTTGTATAGTTGATGACAACATTGCAATCTTTTTCTGCAAGCAAGATTGCAGTGGCAGCTCCAACACCAGTGGCTGAACCTGTAACAATTGCGACTTTTCGTTCCATTTCAGTTAACCCTCACGTTTCATTTTTTTTCTTAAAAGTAGATTATTTATGTAGAAACTCTCACGGCTCCTAATATTACACATTTCCGTTGGTTATTATCGATATTATAGGCACAATTAACAGTAACGAATTTATTTTTCATAGATTATAGGTCTTATGATTGATGGTTTTATTGGCGAAATAGGAGATGACAAATGGCTTTTCAAGACATGAGAGAGTTTTTAGAGTTTCTCAAAAATAAAAATCAATTAATTGAAGTGGATACAGAATTGAATGCGGCAAGGGGAACCACAGAATTGCAACCGTTAATGAGACATATTCACAACATCAATGGACCTGCTTTGATGCTTAATAATTTATCTGGTTACAATCACCCAGATATTCCTGTTTTATTTAATCCATATGGGACACGCGAAAGAACATCTATGATTCTAGGTACGGAGGGACCTTTAGAGGGTAAGCTGAAATTTACTGAAGTGTTAACCAATCGATCTTTATGGATAAAACCAAACATGATTGATAGAGCAGAGGCAACATGTAAACAAGTTATAATTGAGAAGAATGACATAGACCTTAGTCAACAACTCCCACACGTGTGGTTTGGGAAAGAGGGTCCTTCGTATATAACCAATGCCGTTGTTATTTCGAAAGATCCTGAAACCGGTCAGCTCAATACTGGCTGTTACAGACTCACCCAACTATGGAATGCATCTCATCCACTCGGTGAGGAGTATTCAGAGGAAGAACAGAAAAAATGTCTATCAATTTTTGCTTTCTGGAATCCTCCAGGAAATGATATTGGACGCCAGTGGGCAAAGGCACAAGAAATGAATCAACCGCTGGAACTTGCTATTGCTTGTATTGTAGACCCTGCAGTCCAAGTTGCTGCGGCAACTTCTATTACTTTTGGTGAGGACGAAATGGATTTTGCAGGAGGACTGAGAGGTGAAGGTGTTGATGTGGTGCAGTGCGAAACAGTAGATCTTGCAGTCCCAGCTACAGCAGAATGGGTGATTGAGGGAAAATTTTTGCCTGGACGTGATATTGCGATAGGACCGCATTCTAACCCTGTTGGCTATTATGATGATGTCCAGTTCTTGCCACTGATTGAAGTCGATTGTATCACTCATCGCAAAGATCCAATTTGGTATGCAACCATGGAAATGGAACCACCATTTGATCACAACTATATGGCTTGCATGCCACTGGAAGGAGAAGTGCTGAGTGATCTGCAAACAAAAATTCCTGAAGTCCTAGATGTCGTGGTGACTCCAAATCTTAGTTATTTTGTTCAACTCTCTGTAGATGGGGAACAAAAACCACGTGCCGATTTTGGTAAGGAGGTTCTGCAAGCTGTTTGGGGCGCTAACGGAAGATGGGGGCCTACAGCAAAATTAGTTGTTGTCGTGGGACCTGATGTTAATCCTTATGATCTATCAGAAATAGAATGGGCCATTCAAACCAGGGTTCAACCTCAGACAGATACTATCATTAACGAAGCGGGACAAGCTTTTTTAATGGATCCATCTGCAGTCAAGGATCCAGGCCATGGGATAGCACTGGTATCCGAACAAATTGGCATTGATGCAACAATAAAAATACCAGAACGTTTTGAATCATATCCCAAATATAGCAATGCTGAACCTAAGGATGTCATGGCTATTGCAGAGAAATTGAAAGAGGTATTGTAATAATTATTGTTTGGGGTATACGACTATCGCTAATAAAACCAGTCAATTTAGATCACTACTCAATGGTCCGAAACTAGAATTTTTGCTTGAGGCGCATAATGGGATCAGTGCAAAAATCGCCGAGGAATCAGGATTTAAAGGATTGTGGGCAGGTGGTTTAGCCATTGCAGCACAATATGGGGTTCGTGACAGCAATGAAGCCAGCTGGACGCAAGTCTTGGAAGTTCTTGAATTTATGTCAGATGCAACCTCCATACCCATAATGCTCGATGGAGACACCGGTTATGGAAACTTTAATAATGTCAGACGCTTAGTTCAAAAACTTGAGCAACGGGGAATTGCAGCGGTATGCATAGAAGATAAGCTGTATCCTAAAACTAACAGCTTCATCGATGGCAACAAACAAGAGTTGGCTAATATTGATGAGTTTTGCAGTCGAATTAAAGCTGGTAAAGATGCCCAAAAAGATGATGAATTTTCAATCATCACCAGAGTGGAGGCGTTCATCGCAGGATGGGGCTTAGATGAAGCAATAAAAAGAGCTGAAGCTTACCGTCAAGCGGGCTCAGACGGAATACTGATTCACAGCTCAAAATCTGAACCTTCAGAAATCATCGCCTTTAAAAATGAGTGGGGCGACCGCTTGCCAGTTATCATAGTACCTACTAAATACTATTCCACTCCCACGGAGATATTTTCTCAAGTAGGTATTTCAATTGCTATCTGGGCAAATCATATGATTCGTAGTTCAATTGAATCAATGCAGCAAACGGCTGCATCAATTATTCAAAAAAAATCAGTAGTGGCCTTGGAAGATAAAATTGCTAGTGTTAGTGAGATTTTTAGATTACAAGGCGTTTCTGAATTGCTGGAAGCAGAAGAAATGTATCTTCCTAAAAAGCAGAAGGCAACATCAGCAATTATCTTAGCTGCATCGCGTGGATCTGCTATGGGTAGCTTGACTGAAGAGCGACCTAAGGCAATGTTGAAGGTGAAAGAAAGACCAATTCTCAGACATATTGTTGATGTGTATAACAGTCACGGCATTAAGAACATTACTGTTGTCAGAGGATTCCAAAAAGATGCTATAGACTTACCCCAGCTTAGTTATGCTGACAATGATAACTTTTCGAAGACAGATGAATTAGTTTCTTTTGAGAAGGCGCTTTTGGAAGTTGATCTCGTGCAAGATTTGTTTGTTTCTTTTGGGGATGTTTTGTTTAAACCATATTTATTACAGCTTATGGATGATTTCCAAGATGAGGTTGTTATTGTTGTGGATACCCAATGGCAAGATTCTGTAAATAAAGAAAGAGCTGCTGATTATGTGCATTGTTCAGAACCTCATTCAAGGGATTCTTATAGCCATGAGATATTTCTCAAAGATTCAAAGGAAGATATGGACCCTGATATGATCCATGGTGAGTGGATGGGCGTAGTTAAATTCTCCAACAAGATGATACCAACACTCAAACAAGCAATGCAGAAGCTAAAAATGAGTTCAGATTTTGACCTAGCAAAATTTCATGATCTTTTCTCCTTTTTGGTTTCAGAGGGGCACAACATTAGAATTGTGTACACAACAGGTCACTGGTTAGATATTGATACGGTCGAAGATCTTCTTGAAGCTGGGAATTTTCTATGATTGATGCGGAATCTTTTATTCACAAGGCGCAAGATTTAGGTTTTAGTTCATACACTGGTGTTCCCTGTTCTTACCTAAAACATTTCATAAGTTGTGTCATTAGTTCTCCTGATATTGATTATGTTCCTGTTGTCAATGAGGGAGATGGAATTGCCTTTGCTGCCGGAGTTTATTTAGGGGGTCAATACCCTGTTGTTATGTTGCAGAACTCAGGATTGGGCAATGCCGTTAATCCGATTACCTCTTTATTACAAAATTTTGAGATTCCGATTTTGATCTTAGTTACCTTAAGAGGGGATCCTGCTTCTGATCCGGATGAGCCACAACACCGTTTGATGGGACAAATCACTTGTGACCTACTCAATCTAATGGGTATTTCATGGTCTTGGTTTCCAAGAGAGAATTCAGAAATACCATCAGTGCTGGAAGCAATCACTTCCTCAGTCATCAACAATGGAAAATCCTATGCATTGGTTATTAAAAAAAATTCAGTCAAGCCCTACCCAATAGAAAAGGGACCAGTAAAATCATTAAGAACACCTGAACTAATCCAAAAGGAAACAGATATTAATTCCCCGTATCGCCGGGAAGAAGTGTTAAGAGCCATTATTGAAAATAGCAGGGAAGAAGATTTAATCATTGCAACAACCGGTTACGCTGGAAGAGAGTTATATGCAATTGCTGATAACTCAAATCATTTTTATATGGTTGGTTCAATGGGATGTGCTGTTAGTATCGGTTTGGGATTGGCAAAAGCAAAACCCAAGATGAGGGTTATTGTTATTGACGGAGATGGCGCATTACTCATGCGTTTAGGTGCTATGACTAGTGTGGGGTATGAAAATCCTGATAATTTAATCCATGTTCTCCTAGATAATGGTGAATACGAGTCTACAGGGGCCCAAAAAACAGTCTCAAACACCGTTCAATTTTGTGAAATGGCAATGGCTGCCGGCTATTCACGAGTCAGTAATCTCAATTCATTAAAGGAGATTAGAAAGCATATACTGCCCCAGAAACAGCGATTATCATTCTTATATGTGCCAACCCAATCAGGCACCATAGACAATTTACCAAGACAAGTTATTACCCCACCTCAAGTGGCATCTCGATTTAAAAAACACATTCAAGGGATTCAATAAATGAGTAAATTATCTGGTGAAATATTATTGAACCCCGGTCCAGTGAATTTATCTCAGAAGGTCCGGGTAGCTCTTTCTAATAAAGATCTTTGCCATAGAGAGAAGGAATTTGGTGAATTGATAAAAGACATCAATAAAAGATTAGGCCAAGTTTATCCTGAATTATCAAAGGAAGATTATCAGTCGGTTCTATTAACCTCATCCGGGACAGGTGCTGTTGAGGCGATGCTAAAGAGTTTTATTCCAAAAAACAGTCTCACACTTGTAATTAACAATGGGGTTTACGGGGCAAGAATGGAGCACATCTTAAAGTTATCGAATCGTCCCTATAAAACCCTCCAATTTAACTGGGAAGAAGCAATCAGTATTGACCAGATTGAGCAAGCATTGAGAGAGTTTCCAGAGATTAAGAACCTTGCTTTGGTTCATCATGAAACAACAACAGGTCGATTAAATCCTCTCATGGCTATTGGTGAGGTTTGTAAACAACACGGCGTTGGTATTTTTCTAGACGCTGTAAGTAGTTTTGGTGCTGAAAAAATTATTGGTGAGAGTATTAATCTTTCTGCACTTGCTGCAACGGCAGGCAAGTGCCTCCATGGAGCACCAGGAATTTCCTTAGTCATGGCCCATCCTGATCTATGGTCAAATCCGGTGCAAGAAGTAGATAGTGTTTATTTTGATTTGTCTGATTATTATAAATCACAATACATCAGTGGTTTCTCTCCCTTTACACAAGCTACCCATGTTGCTATGGCCTTTCAGATTGCTCTAGAGGAGTTTTTTGAAGCCGGTGGCTGGGAGCAAAGAAACGAGTTGTATAAAATACGAGCTGATCAAATAGCAGATTCTTTAGTGGCTCTCGGCATTAAAACACTTCTTCCAGTATCTGATTTTTCATCGGTACTTTATTCTTATCTCTTGCCTTCAGGCGTTTCCTATCATGAGTTACATGACTATCTAAAAAACAAAGGTTTTGTTATTTACCAAGGACAGGGAAAGTTACAAGATATGATTTTTAGAATTTCGACAATGGGAGAAATTAGTATGGATGACATTCATGATCTTTCTGATAATTTTATCCAATTTTTTGATAGCAATTAATGATTAAAGAAGCAGTTATTTTGGCCGCCGGAATGGGCACTCGTTTAGCCAGTACTTTATCTACTTACCCCAAGGGATTCATAACCTTTGATCAATTTCCAATTATTGAAGAATCAGTTAAGAAACTGTTAAAAATAGGTATAGAAGATATTTGGGTTGTAACTGGTTACGAACCACAATACTTTGAGAGATTGGCAGAAAAATATCCAAAAAATATCCATACCATTTGGAATGCAGAATTTGAAGAATCTGGAACCATGCATTCATTGTATTGCGTCAAAGAATCCTTAAAAGGCTCATTTCTGTTATTAGAGTCGGACATTATTTACGAAAGTAGAGCTCTTGAAATTATTACGACCCATCCTTCTGATCATTGCATTTTGCTTTCTGATTTTTCCTACTCTGGGGATGAAGTTTTTGTTGAGACAAAGAATAACTTTTTAATTAATATGTCAAAAAATAAATCTCAACTTCAAAATAAGCCAACTGGTGAATTAGTAGGCATCACAAAAATTAGTCAACGGTTATTAAATTGCATGACTACTCATGCAGAAGAGAAATTTGAGCATACTTTATTTTACGACTATGAAACCGGTGCATTGGTTGATTCATCAAAGGACATAGATATCGATTGTCTTTTAGTAGAGGACTTAATTTGGGCGGAAATTGATGATCCTGACCATTTAAAAAGGGCCATCAACTTAATTTATCCAATGATTAAATCAAATGAATAATATTGTTACTAATAACTCCATTTTGGTTTAAAAATAACATAACATTATTACCGAGTGATTATGATGAAACAGACTACAACAACTATTTTCTTTCTGGTCTTTATTGCAACGACAGGATTTAGTCAGCCTGTTTATGCCTATTTAGATCCAAGCACTGGAAGCATGCTTATTTCTGCAGTTATTGGAATGTTCGCCACAGTAGGATTGGTGCTAAAAACCTATTGGTATAAAGTTAAATCATTCTTCAAAAAAACTCCTGAAGAAATCGATAAAGAATAAAAAACTAATTGATAGTGTCTAAATTGTTGACAGCATGGCAGGAGTACCAAAAGTATAAAAAACTAACACCTGCTGGAAAAAGAATTGTAATTTTCTCAGAAAGTTATCAGGATTGGCATCACTTTGAGCCACTCGTAACTGGACTAACGACGGAATTTAATCAAGAAATTTGCTATGTTTCATCCGATCCTAGCGATCCGGGATTGGCGACAGAGCATCCTCTAATTCATGCCTTTTATATTCCAGAAGGAATCATTCAAATTATATTTTTTCAGTTTCTAGACGCAGAACTGATGATTCTTACCATGATGGATTTAAACAACTATGAATTAAAAAGATCGATCCATCCTATCCATTATGTATATCTTTTTCATAGCTTAGCCAGTACACATATGGTTGATCATGCCAATTCTTATGATCATTACGATACTTTGCTTTGTACTGGACCTCATCAAGTGAGAGAAATAAGAGCTCGGGAGAAGCAGTTTGGATTGAAGCCAAAAAATCTGATTCCCTATGGTTATCATCGTTTGGATGCTTTAATGAATGAAAAAGTTAATAATCAAATCGGACAGATTTCCAAGGTACTATTAGCTCCAACTTGGGGCGATAACAGTATACTCAATTTAGTCGGATTGGATCTTTGCCAAACTATATTGGACGGGGGTCATTTTCTGACAGTCAGACCACACTATGAAACTGTTAAAAGAACACCTGACATCATTGATGAAATTAAACATCGTTTTCAAGATCATTCCAATTTTAATCTGGTTCTAGGCATGGGTGAAAATCGATCTCTTTTGGATTCGAATGTTCTCATTACTGATTGGTCTGGAATTTCGTTTGAATACTCAATGGGTTTGGAGAAACCAGTGATCTTTATTGATGTGCCTCCTAGGATTAGAAACCCAGATTGGCAAGAATTACAAATGGAACCACTGGAAGTAAGTATTCGCGATAAGGTCGGTAGAATTGTTGCTCTGGATGAAATTTATTCTATATCTGAAACCATTAATCAAATGTTATCAGAGAAGGATCAATACTCATTAAATATCAATAAATTGAGAGATGAGTGGGTTTATAATTTAAGCCAAACAAGATCGGTGGGGGCAAAAGAAATCGTAAAATTACTAAAGCAGTCCTAGGTTTCATGATTACCAGCAGAAAAATACTTTTACGTTGGTTGAGTTGGTATGGATTTGTCAACGGACTGATTTCTGCAGTCATCGGCATTCGATATCTATTCTTCTATTCTTTCCCCACTGAACTCTCAGTCATCAGTTATGTACCACTGGCGTTGATTACTCATTTTATCAGTTTGAATTATTTATCAATGGTCCTGCTAATGATGCCCATGGCAATACTAATTCCAAACAAACGATTCATTTTTTGTCTATCTATCATTCTGATGGCTAGCATCAATACTCTACTGATTCTTGACACTAATTTTTTTGCTGAGAACAGATATCACTTGTCTCTATTAACCAGTGTATTGTTTGACCAACGAACTTATATGTTGCTTGCTTTTCAATTTCTAATTGTTCTGATTTTTGAATTCGTTCTTGCACAGCAATTATTTATTAGGATCAACAACCCAGACAAGAGACAGTTAAATGGTAAGCCATTAGTTTATGTATTGCTGGTCAGCTGGATTTATGTACAAGGCCTTCATATTTGGGCAGATGCAACCTATAACAATGCGGTGACGGGGTTTACCCGTTATCTACCTTTGTATCGACCATTACATGCAAAACGCGATTTAGCGAGATTAGGTCTGATTGATTCAGAACGATTAAGAAATGAACGTTCTATTGAAAAACTAGGTGATTTCTATTCAGAACAATTAAATTACCCTATCAACCCATTATCATGTCAGCAAAGAGACAGAGAAGTAAAAAATATAATTGTTCTTTTAATTGATGCGCTACGACCAGAAATGGTGAGTAACAGAATTACGCCTGCTATTGATGAATGGCGAACAAAAGCCCTTCAATTCGAAAATCATTTCAGCGGTGGAACTTCATCCAGGATGGGGACATTTTCATTACTCTATGGCATCCCAACAACCTATTGGAGGACTTATCATGACAATCAACGTGCCTCAATTTTAATCGATCAATTGACAAGTTATAACTATGATGTTGTTGCGATTAGTTCGGGTGGATTTGGGAGTCCAACTTTGCTTGACAGAACCGCATTCTCCCAGATAAAAAACTTGAACGTGAAAAAGTTAAGCCCTTCAGTAAAAGCAAGTAACCACATGGTTACGGATAAATGGATGTCCTGGTTGTCCAATTATAATCGGGAAACTCCTTTTTTTGCTTATCTTCACTATGACCCCCCTATGAATTCAATAGAGAATTTTGATGCGGATTTGATTCCTAATCAATTTCTTAAAGTCCAGGAGGAAAGTCATTTACAGGAAGTGGGTCGCTATACTGAATCGATACACCTAGTTGATCAACAAGTCGGGGCAATTCATGATTCTCTGATTGAAACAGGATTAATACATAATACCGTAATAATCATTACCTCTGACCATGGTTATGAATTAAATGATTATGGAACCGGTTATTATGGTCATTCTAGCAATTACAGTCCTGCACAAATGAAAGTCCCATTCTTTCTTTCATGGCCGGGCAAGGAAAGCAGCAAGATTTCAAAAATGACGTCTCACAATGACTTGGTTCCTACTCTACTATCCGAAATTCTTGGGTGTATCAATCCAACAAGTGATTACAGCAGTGGCTTTAATCTATTTGGTGACCAATCTTGGAAGTATTTGGTCGCAGGTAGTTATGATTCATACGCTATTGTATCTGAGAAAAAAACTGTTGTTTCCTATGGCGGTTATTTTGAAGTTTTGGATAACAATTATAATCTCATCCGCTCTGATGATTTGGATAAGAGTCTAATTGAATCAGCAATGAAAGAAATGAAGCGATTTTATAAATGAGATCCGTACCATTTGTAATCTTATTTCTTTTTCTAATGGTATTTATGACTACGGCTAACACCAAAAACATAGTCATTAATACTCCATATCAGCAAATAGAATTCAACGAGAAAACTGCTTTACCAATACATTGGAACATTTGCTATCCAGATTGCAGTGATAGGGCAAAAATAGTTTTAAATGTTGCCAATGAAGCCAATCAATTTTTCTCTATAGAGCAACTCCAATCCTTAGAAGAGGTTATGTATCAGTCTGTTTTCATCGAAAACAAAGATGCAATGGTACTTATGTTTGAATTGCGGGATGACATGGATATTGAAGGTATGACAACCTCAATCAGTAAGATCAATTACGTCATTTCCAAAACATCCTTTCAAGCAGATATGATTGTATATTCTTCTAATCCTATTAAAATAAAAATCGATGGCAGAGATGCTCTTCAACCAGAGAATATCACCGGTTTGGGTGGACTCTATAATGGCAATCAACTCATAACTGTCACACCTCAAGGTATTGAGGCAATAGAGCAAAACTCTTGGGTAAAGGATTCTAAGGAAATCTGGCATGGAATCAGAACCCGATTTTGGTCTTTCTTAATTTCTCCAAGAAATAATATTCAATCTTACACCATACAGGATGTTGATAGTCATAGCTTTGTACTAGAGGCATTATCAGATTCTAATCAGTATCATTTCAGTTTTTATTTAGGTCCCGTAGAAAAATCAGCACTAGTGAGTGTTTCTACTCAATTAAAACAACTTCTCTACACCGCCTTATGGAATTGGCTTCGGTGGATTTGTTTTGGTCTCCAGATGATTCTGGGTTGGGTTTATTCTTGGCTCGGTCATATGGGTTGGTCTATTATCATATTGTCTGTGATTGTAAAGATATTGCTCTATCCTTTATCCAGACTAGCCGAGAAATGGCAACATGAGGTCCATGAGATTCAAGCCTGGCTTCAGCCAAGATTGAAAGAGATAAAAGCACAATATACTGGTGAGGAGGCTCATAAAAGAACGTTGGCACTGTATAGAGAAAAACAAGTGAACCCGATGTTTACTTTCAAAAGTCTAGCTGGTTTATTGATCCAGATTCCTGTATTTATTGCCGTTTTTGATATGTTAGGTGAAAGTATTTTACTGAAGCAACAAAGTTTTCTATGGATCAAGGATTTATCGATGCCGGATCATTGGATGAATTTACCCTTTTTAATTCCTTTCTTTGGTGAGTCATTCAATTTATTGCCATTGCTTATGATGTTGGTAACAGCTTTAGGTGCTTTCTTTTTTCAAGATCAACACTTACAGGGGACTTTGCTAAAACAACAGAAACGGAAATTATATTTAATGGCTTTTGCATTCTTCATACTCTTTTATACATTCCCAGCAGGGATGGTTTTGTACTGGACGACCTCAAACAGTTTGCAACTAATGAAAGTCATTTTCTTAAGATGTCGAACATCAACATAAAGCCCGGCAAGCCGGGCTTTATAATTTAGACTGATACCTCAATCCTTTACATGAAGAAACCGTGTCCAGTACCAACCATACTCATGAGCATCGGAATGGATAACATCGTATTGGTTCTAGATGCAAGAAATGCAATTCTGGCCCCCTTGGCTTTTTCTTCTTCCGAAGCTTCAACCATACCGAGGACCTTCTTTTGATTTGGCCAGATTAGGATCCAGACATTAAACAACATAATTGTTCCAAGCCAAGCACCAATCCCAATGGTTGTTGCGTATGTATTACCTGTTCTCAAGCCAAGTTCAAATGCATCTCCAAGATTTCCATTTAAGTATAAGAATAAAGCACCGGATAACCAAGTTACCAAAGCGGCCCATCGGAACCATAGCAGTGCTCTTGGAGCAACATATTTAGTGATTGCTCCAGGACCCGGTCCTTCAGAATCAGATTTTGCTGCTGCAATTGAAGGAACTTGGACAAAATTAAAATAATAAAGTAAACCAATCCAGGCGACACCAGCTGCTACATGCAACCAGATCACTATTGAATTGGCAGCACTTGCACCGCTCAAACTGGTGCCAACTGCAATTATGACTGCAATGACTAAACCTGCAATAATTGTCCCTGAAATCTTATCTAATGGATTCATAATATTACCTCTAACTATTAATGAGTGATCTTTAAGTTGCCCAAGATTATATCAATTTATTATTAGCAATTGATAGCGATTATCAATTAGAGTTGTTTAAAAATAATGGACACATTCTAAGTAATTGAATTTATAATAATATTTCATTGAAAAAGAGCTAAGAGGTTATTTATGAATATTAATCAACGGATTGAAGAACAGTTAAGAGATTTTCCAGTTTTGCTTTATATGAAAGGCTCACCAGATTTTCCTCAGTGTGGTTTTTCAGCAAAAGTTTGTGGTATTTTGAAAGTTTTAGGGCAGCGTTTTGCCTTTGTCAATATTCTAGAAGATCCAGATTTAAGAGACGGGCTAAAAACTTTCTCCAATTGGCCAACGTTTCCACAACTTTATATTAATAACCAACTTGTAGGTGGTTCGGATATTGTAGAAACAATGTATGAAAATGGAGAATTAGAACAACTACTTAATACTGTTGAAGATAACAGTTAATCAAAGTTATGCAGTTACTTAGAAGCAAAGTCTCTAAGTATTCTAAGGAGAGTCAACATATCAAAAGTTGAAAAAATTGTTATACCCGATCTTGGTGATTTTGAAGAGGCTGAGATTGTTGAAGTGTTGGTTTCAGAGGGCGATACTCTCAAAGCTGGAGACCCATTATTAACTTTGGAGACAGAAAAAGCAGCAGTGGATGTGCCGTCTCCATTTTCAGGAACGATTCAAACTCTGTTTGTTAAGAAAGGATCAAAATCAAAAGCTGGGGATAAGATCTGTGAGATCTCATCGGATGACAAAACAGTAGAGGAAATTCAAAAGAAACAAGAACAACCTCAAGAAGAGAGCGTTAAACCAGAACCGACGGAGGAGCGGTTGACTGAAACTCAATTTGAGGGTGTAGAACAGGATACTGATTTCATAAACAAGTCATTTAAAGGGGTACATGCGAGCCCTTCTGTAAGAAAGTTGGCACGAGAATTAGGCGTTGATTTGACCCTGATAACAGGTACAGGAATGAAAGGGCGTGTTAAAGATGAAGATCTTAAGGTTTATGTGAAATCCATTCTTTCTTCAAAGAGGTCACATCAACAGGCGTCAATTCCAGAAGTGCCAGAGATTGATTATGGAAGCTTTGGAGAAATCGAAGTGGTTCCACTCAGCCGGATTAAGAAAATTTCAGGACCAAGACTCCACGCCAGTTGGTTGAATATACCCCATGTCACTCAACACGATGAGGCAGACATTAATGAAATTGAACAGATTCGTTTGAATACTAAAAAAGAAGCAGCCCAACAGGGGATTCGTTTAACTCTGCTTTCTTACATCATTAAATCAGTATGCAAAGTGCTGATGGAATTCCCTGAATTTAATTCGTCTATAAAACCCAACGAAGACAGTTTAACCATTAAAAAATACATTAATATTGGTTTTGCAACAGACACCCCACAAGGCCTATTGGTCCCGGTGATTAAGAACGCAGACCAGAAAGACATTCTTACCATTGCAACAGAACTGAGTGAACTCAGCGAGAGTGCAAGGGAGAAAAAAATAAAGCTGGAAGATCTGCAAGGTGGGACTTTCACCATTTCAAGCCTGGGCGGTTTTGGCGGTACTGGATTTACGCCAATCATCAATGCTCCTGAAGTCGCTATTTTAGGTGTATCTAGAGCACAAGTGAAACCGGTGTTCTTAAATGGTCAATTCCTGCCCAGATTAATATTGCCATTTTCTTTATCCTATGATCATAGGGTCGCAGATGGGGTTGCCGGTATCCGATTTACTTCTCGGCTCAAAGCATTATTAGAAGATCCAGAAACTCTCTTGGATTCCATGGATGAGTAAAACAGTCAAGATAATAGTACCCAATTTGGGAGATTTTGAAACAGTAGAGATTGTTGAAGTTCATACTGAGGCTGGACAGAGCATCAATATTGATGATCCTCTAATTACCCTTGAAACCGAAAAAGCTGCTATGGATGTTCCCTGCACTGTAAATGGGATACTTGAATCCATCTCAGTTTCACTCGGTGATCAGATTTCAGAAGGAGACGTGATTGCTTCTGTGAAGGTTGACATGAGCAGTGATGAGGATGAAAGTTCTGGTCAATCTCAGTCAATAAAAAATGATCAAAATCAAACGGGATTAGTGGTTATAGGTGCTGGACCAGGTGGTTATACAGCAGCATTCAGAGCGTCTGATTTAGGCCTGGATGTTACGCTTATAGAAAAACACACCAATCTTGGTGGAGTGTGCCTAAATGTGGGCTGCATCCCATCAAAAACATTGCTTCATGCTGCAAAAATTATTAACGATTCGAAGGAAGCAAAAACTCTAGGATTGAATTTTGGAGAGCCTGAAATTGAATTAGAAAAAATGAAAGATTGGAAGAACCAAGTAATTTCTGGTTTAACACAAGGATTGCAGGGTTTGTCCAAGAAGAGAAATATCAATGTCATCCAGGGAATTGCTTCTTTTACCTCCGCCAACACTGTAAAAATTACTAACGGGAAAGACGAACAGGCGCTTAGCTTTGAACAATGTATTATTGCTGTGGGATCCAACCCTACCACGCTCTCCTTTTTACCCGATGATCCTAGAATTATTGATTCCACTGATGCGCTTGAACTTTCGATAATCCCAAACAAAATGCTCATTATTGGAGGTGGAATCATTGGTCTTGAGATGGCAACTATATATTCTTCCCTGGGAACAAGTGTCAGCATAGTCGAACTGACCGAAACTTTGATGCCTGGAGTAGATAGAGATCTTGTCACACCACTTGAAAAGTATTTGGAGAAGAAGTGCGACCATATTTATAAAGGTGCGGAAGTATCTTCAGCCACATCCGAGAAAGAAGGTATCAAAATATCTTTTCAAGGCAAAAGTGCACCTGAGTCTGCAGTGTATGATTCCGTATTGATCGCGGTAGGTAGACAACCAAATATTAGTACGATTAATCCAAAAGGAGCAGGAGTACAATGCGACGAGAACGACTTTATCCCAGTGGATCGTCAAATGCGTACCAATGTTCCAAATATTTTCGCCATTGGAGACATTGTTGGAGAACCAATGCTGGCTCATAAAGCAAGCCACGAAGCTAAAGTTGCAGCAGAAGTAATATCGGGTATGAAAACGGCAAAGGATTCTCGTTGCATCCCCTCTGTGGCGTATACAGATCCAGAAGTTGCATGGGTCGGGTTGACCGAAGAGGACTGCAAAGCCCAGGGAATAGATTTTGGAAAAGGTGTTTTTCCTTGGGCTGCAAGTGGGAGATCCCTCTCAATTGCTAGATCAGAAGGCTTGACTAAATTACTTTTTGACCCCCGCACAAAAAGAATACTAGGTGGAGGCATGGTGGGGACAAATGCAGGAGAATTGATAGCAGAAATCACCCTTGCAATTGAGATGGATTGTGATGCTTCCGATATTGCTTTGACAATTCACCCACATCCAACATTGTCTGAGACTCTGGCACTTGCTGCCGAGACTTTTGAGGGAACGATTACTGATCTCTATATAAAAAAATAAAGATTAGGTTTTTATTAAATAATGTTAATTAAGAGAGTAATTTTGTGAAGATTGCTGTAACCGCTGCTTCCGGGGGGCTTGCAACCGCCATGATGAAGTATCTAATCGATGAACTTGGAACCAAAAATCTCTGTGCTGTTGCCCGGTCTCCTGAAAAAGTAAAAATCTCAGGAATCGAAACACGGCGAGGTGATTACCAATCAGTTGAAGAACTCACCAAGGCCTTCTTGGTCATAGATACAGTTGTGATGATTTCAGCACCTGTTGGTGATTGGGATCGAGTAGCAATGCATCGTAATGTTATTACCGCTGCTAAACAAGCTAGTGTGCGTAAAATACTCTATACCAGCGTCATTGGTAACGGCAAAGAGAAAAATACCTGGTTCTGGCAGACCCAACAGGTCAATCGACAGACGGAAATCGATCTACAGGAGTCTGGGTTAGAATGGGTGGTAGCTAGAAATGGCTTGTATCTAGAGAAAGATTTACACCATATTATGCAGGCTAAAGATCCCGGAGTTTACCGAAACATCGCCGATAATGGTAAGACCGGCTATATTACAGTGGATGAACTGGCCTATGCTACAGCGAAACTTGTATTTAATGACCGTGCAAATGCACAAATTTTTAACCTTGTTGGTGATACTCTGACCCAAGCCCAACTCGTCCATTTGGTCAACCAGGTCTTTGATATGGACGTGCGTTACGAGACCATTACTGATGAAGAAAATATAGCGGAACTGATGAAAGACCCAAAAATCTCCGATCGTGGTGAACAAGTTGCAAAAATGCTGACTGGGGTTTTTCAGGCAGTTCGTGCAGGGGCACTTGATGTTAAATCAGATTTTAGAACTGCTGCTGGACGAGCTGTTAAACCAACTTTGCAGATGCTTCAAGAACAGCGAGAGTTAATGGAAGCTAGCTAGCAACATCCATCAACTAAGATGATTCTTGTCCCTCCAATGCATCTCTAAAGGGACGGATTGCAGCCCATAATAATAAGCCTGCAATTAGAATACTGAGACAATTTGCCAGTGTAAGGGATGAGCCTACCGCTATATCGTCGCGCAACCAATATGTCGTAATGAAACCCACTAGTGTTGGTCCCGCTATAGCTGAAAGTATATTTAGTACCAACATCCAGATTGCTGAAATTTGTGCACGCATCTGATTCGGAACTAGCATTTGTAGCGTTGTTGGAGCAGCAGCAATCGGCATGCTCATTATGAATACATAGGGACAAAATAGAACTATGGTCATGGTGCTGTTTGATATCCTGGTCGCATAGAAGCTAAGTGGCAACAGTAATATCGCTACTAGTAATCCAACTCTGAGTGTGGCATCTGCATATCCAAGCTTTTGCAGCCGATCAATTAACCAACCACCGAAGTAAGCTCCTGCAGGCGATAAAAATAATAATATCATCCCGAGCATAAAACCTGTTTCTGCCATCGAGAAATTGTGTACACGTGCCATATAAGCGGGACCCCAAGTAATAAAGGTAGTTAAAGGAACAGCTATTAATGCAAACCCAGAAAACAACATAGTGAACAATTTACCGTTGGCTTTCACATAACTAACTACTAGTTGTAAAGGGATTCCTTTGTCATGACCGGTAAGCTTGCCCCGTCTTACTGGTTCCTTAACAGTCATCATCAGGAAGGCCACCAACACACCTGGCAGCCCGACAACAATGAAAGTCATTTGCCAAGGTTTCATAACACCGACCAATGGTAAATCGATACTACCCGCCGAGGAGAGTATCTGGATAACCCAGCCACCCGCTAAAAAGGCAATACCCAGACCAAGAAATGCTCCTGCTGAATAAAACCCAGTCGCACGACCTAGCTTCTCTCTTGGGAAAAGATCCGAGATCATAGAATAAGCCGACGGTGATAATGCTGCTTCTCCAATACCAACACCAACTCGTACGAGAAATAAGCTCATAAAACTCTTAGCGAGAGCACAGGCAGCGGTCATTAAGCTCCATAGAAAAATACCAGCTGTAATAATGCGACGGCGACTATAACGGTCCGCTAAACGTCCAATTGGGATCCCAACCAGCGCATAGAAAATTGCAAATGCTAATCCCTGTAACAATCCGATACCAAAGTCTGAAATTTGTAAATCTTGTTTGATAGGTTCGACTAATAAGGCAATGATGGTTCGATCAATAAAAGAGAAAATATAAGCAATAACGAGAATGCTGACAGCATACCAGCCTTGAGCAGGACTAGGCCATGGATGCTGATTATCCACTTTATTAACTCCCTTAGCTAGCGATTGGCCGATACTACTCATTACAGTAACTGCCTAATGATTCCCATCATTTGGGTGATTTTTTTATCAAGAGCCCCATTTTTCTTAGAACAGGCAATCAATTACGATTGATCTTTCCTGAGATAAAAATAAATATTAAAGCGGAAAGAAAGATTACTATTGCACAAAAGTAGTTAATTAAAGCAAGATTGTTGCCTTGTACCAAGGAAGCTATGATGGCTTGACCGATTGCAATCCCGCCCAATTGAGATGCTGGGATCAGTGCACTAAATCTGCCAGTGTTATCCATAGTAGCAATCATGCCCATTAAAAATGGACCTGTGAAATTCCAAGCAGTTTGAAAAAGGATGGCCCTGATGGCGAAGCCTGCCCAGGTCATTTCTCCTTGAAATGACAGTACGACTAATAACTGAACTGCCAACGCCAAACATACAGGGATGCCTCTTTTAACCTTAGATGCCAGTGCCGAGGCACTCAAAGGACCAATAATACTCAGTCCAGTACTCAAAAATAAAGCAGTGCCAATTTCAGATGGATCAAGGTTAATTGAGATCCCAAAAGGAAAAAGGTTGTTAAAGAAAGGGCCAACACCCATTTGCCAGGCTATCATCACTAGAAGTCCAGCAATGGGTAGTCCATATTTTCCAATAAAACTCAATCCCGTTGTTTGATTGGCATCACTTCCATGGGCTTGGACTCCTCCTGATTGAGCTAATCTAGAAGTTAAGGTCATTGCAATACAGGCTAGAATCGCAGCTGGAAAACACATTCCTGCAATGCCATATGCTGCAATCAGTTTTGGTGCAAAAAATAGAGTTAATGCACCCATAACAACTTGGGATGCGATAGTGAAGCCAAAATTCTTATCTGGTTCCGATGTGCTGCCTATGGCAGCAATTCCTAGGGCAAAAGCAGTGCCGTGCCCAACCAATCCCGTGAGAAATCGAATGCTAACTAAGAGTTGAAAATCAGTGATATACGTTGAAATTAAATTACCCAGAACAATCGCCAATAAAGCGCATAAAGCTACTTTTCTCCAGTTAAAACGACCTATCCATAGAATGCTTAGAAGGGATGATAATGCCATGCCTGCAATTTCTGCCGAGGAAATCAAGTTTGCTTGAGACTGACTAAACTCAAGTATAGAAATTAACCCAAATACAAATGAAGGCATTCCAAACACCATAAATACACCTGCACAACTAAGAACTATTGCTGCAACCACTTGTCCTGATTTATTATTTTGCATAATCAGTTACCCTCCATTATTAAATTTACAGTGTGAACAAACACTACAGTTATAACACAAAGGCTTTCTTGAAATACAGACGTATCTTCCATGGAGTATGAGCAAATGATGAGCATTTTTTAGAAAGCGTTTTGGGATAATTTCTAATAATCCTTGTTCAACGATATACGGTGTTTTTCCTGTGGCTAGACCTGTTCTGTTGGCCACCCTGAAAACATGGGTGTCGACAGCAATGGTAGGTTTCCCAAATGCCGTATTTAGAATGACGTTTGCTGTTTTTCTGCCAACTCCTGGCAGCGCTTCTAGTTCTGCTCTGTTATCAGGAACAATTCCTTGGTGATGATCGATGAGGATCTTGCAGGTTTTGATAATATTTTTTGCTTTGGTATTGAACAGTCCAATACTACGGATCTTATTTTTTAATTTTATTTCGCCTAATTGAATCATTTTTTCAGCTGTCTCGGCTAAGTCGAACAATTCTTTACTCGCCTTATTTACGCTGACATCGGTTGCTTGTGCAGAGAGTATGACGGCGACCAGTAACTGGAAAGGTGTTTTATAGATAAGTTCGGTAGTTGGGTTAGGATTATTTTGGTCAAGGATTGTAAAAATCTGTTCTGCCTCTTTGGATTTCATGCCTTGCCTATATTTTTTTATCTCACTCTCATGCCTGAGATTGCTCCTTCGTCTGGGCTGATTAGAAATACTCCATCGTCATCATTTCCTGCTGCTAATAACATCCCTTCAGAGACTCCGAAACGCATTGTTCTTGGTTCAAGATTTGCCACTATCACAATGTTCCTGTCAATCAAACTATCGGGATCATAGATGCCTTTGATTCCAGCAAAGATTGTGCGTTGTTCTCCATCGAGGTCAACCGTAATTTTTATGAGTTTGTCTGCTTCAGCAACATCCTCAGCATTAATTACTTTTGCTACTCTTAAATCAATTTTCATGAAATCATCAAAATTAACCATAGTTCTCTCCATTCATTTATTGTGAGTTATTTAGAAGCATCAATCATTGCATCAATGTTTTCTTTTTGTAGCCGAGTCAGTAAGGGCTCATAGTTATTAATTTGATGATCGATGAGCGATTGATTGATGTCCGACCAGTGTTGATTGTCGAGATCTAAAAATGCCTCGGCTTGTTTTGCAATTGCTGGAACAACTGGTTTTAGATAGATCATCAAGATACGGAATAGATTTAGACCCATTGTGCAAATTTCTTGTACTTGCTCCTTTTTTGTCACATCTTTAGCTAAATTCCATGGTTTTTCCTTATCTAAGTATCGATTTGCTTGATCTGCCAGTGACATGATGGTTCTCATTGCACGGCCAAATTCTCTGTGTTTATACATCGTTGCTATAGATGATGATGATTGTTGGAATTGTGATAATAATTCCTGATCAGCTATCTTGCCGCTTAATTGGTTGTTAAAATCATCATTGATGAATTTAGCACATCGGCTTGCAATATTGACGCATTTACCAACCAGATCTGAATTTACTCTGTGGAGAAAATCATTTGTATCAAGATCAAAATCATCCATGCCGCTGTTGAGCTTATAAGCATAGTAATAGCGGAGGTATTCAGGATTAAGATGATCTAGGTAAGTTCTTGCTTTGATCATTGTTCCTCTTGATTTGGACATTTTCTTACCATTGACAGTTAAAAACCCATTGACATAAATACCATCAGGCTTTTTTAATTCAGCTCCATCCAGTACCGCAGGCCAGAATAATGCATGAAAATAAATGATATCTTTGCCAATAAAATGGATCAGTTGATTTTCATTGTTGGGATCAACGTATGATTGGTAGTCAAATGAATTTTCTTTTTGTTCACAAAGATTCTTCAAGGAGGCAAAATAACCCATAGGAGCATCCAACCAAACATAGAAATATTTGTCATCTTCCTCTGGTATTTTAAAACCAAAATAGGGATCGTCCCTGGAGATGTCCCAATTCTTCAGACCGCTTGTGAACCATTCATTCAGTTTGGATTTGACAGAAGGGTGAATGTCAATGGTTTGTATCCACTCTTTCAGCATTGACTCAGAATCTTTTAGCTTTAAAAAATAATGTTCAGATTTCTTTTGACTGGGTTTATTACCGGAAATCACTGAAATTGGGTTGATCAGATCTGTGGGTTTATAGGTGGAACCGCAATCCTCACAGCTATCGCCATATTGATCTTCTGCACCACACTCCGGACATTGGCCTCTAACATATCGATCCGGAAGGAACATTTGTTCTTTGTCGTCAAAGGCTTGTTCGATGATCTGTTTTTCAATACGGTTATTTTTTACAAGTTTAGAAAATATCTCCTCAATCAATTCTTGGTTTTCTTTTGAGTGGGTAGTGTAGTAATTATCAAAGTTGATCAGAAAGTCTTTGAAGTCCCGGTGATGTTCTTGCGTATATTCATTTGCAAGTTCCTCAGGATCTACACCAATTTTTTCTGCTCTTAACATAATTGGGGTACCATGCGCATCGCTGGCACAGACATAAAGACAGTCTGTTCCTTGCAGTTTCTGAAAACGTACCCAAATGTCAGCTTGAATGTAGCCCACTAAATGGCCTATGTGTATTGAATCATTTGCATAGGGAAGTGCGTTGGTAACCAACAATTTTTTCTGAGCACTATCCATTGTTTATGTTTGTGTATTAAATTTATCCGAGTTAAAGCGTAAGAGTAACAAAGGTAGCAACGTTAAGTTTGCTATCAGTGCTACCAACATAGCAAAAGCCGTAAAAACACCAAAGTAAATTGTTGGGATAAAATTCGAAAGCCCCAAAATGGAGAATCCGACCATAATAATAATGGAAGTGTAATAAATGGCTTTGCCAGTAGAGGCATGGGATCTTTCTATGGCTGATTCAGGAGTTTGATTCTGTAATTCTAGTTGGAAACGATGAATGTAATGAATAGAGTGATCGACTCCTATACCGATACAAATTGAGGCAATCGTTATGGTCATAATATCCAGTGGTATGCCTAACCAACCCATTAATCCTAAAACAGATCCTGAAGCAAGCATGCTTGGTATGATAGCGATGAAGGCAATTTTTAAGGAACGAAATAAAATCAAGAACATCACCATGATTGCTAGAAAAACAAATCCTATAGTTAGGATTTGTGATTGGATCAAGCTTTGAAGGACATTATTATACAGCACTAGTAAACCTGTTAATTTGACTTGAGATTCTTCCAAATCATAGGTATTTACTAACTCATTTTTTATCTTCTTAAGCAGGACATTGCGTTGCAAATCAGGATAAGATTCAAACACTCTAAAAGAGATACGAAGCTGATTTCCATCTTGAGATAAATAAGGGTCAAACAATGCTTCTTTGACATCTAATGGGATTTTTTTATACAGTAAAGACAAGAAAAATGTGTCAAGATCTTCATCATCATTAAGTGTTTTCATGACGTCCAAAGTTGTTGAAATGGATAGCACTTTACCTGCTTCATCTAATGATTCGAGATAATTGTGGATTGCAGTAATCTTTTTTAATCGAAATGTGTTGTACCAGTAGCTATCTGCACCGATTTCATAAATTTCCTCTTCATCATCAAAAAAATCTAAATCTGAAAATTCATCCATCTCGATCGTTTCAACAGATTTCTGTTTTTCAATAAAAAAGTTAGGGTCCGCATCGATAATAATATCCAGAGGGGTCGTTCCTCCTAGTTCATTATCAATGACTGAGAGTCCCTGGTAAATTTCTGTGTCTTCTTTAAAAGCTTTGATGAACTGATTTTCTGAAGTTAATCGAGTAACGCCGAAAACACTAATGATTGCGATTAATAAAAATATGACAGATGTTGTTTTGGGCGATCTCAGTACCAGTTTAGCGAAGGCATTGGTGATCGTTGAGGTAAAATCTTTTTCTTGTTTGGTAGATTTTTGTTTGAGCAGAACCAATAACACAGGGAAGAGTAAGAAAACCATAATGAAGATCGCACCCATACTGATTAGCATCATCCATCCAAAATCAATGACTGGTCTAATTCCTGCAACCAGCAATGAAGCAAAGCCGACCATTGTGGTAATAGTGGTGAATAAACAGGGTTCGAACTTATCAATGAGCGTTTGTTGAACTAACCACCTTTGATTTTTATTTGGGAATTGAGTATTTAGTTCACGATAACGGACCGTCAAATGAACTGTGATAGACAAACTAAAGATTAACAAGAGTGCGACAAAATTAGCCGATACAACAGTTACCGGCCAACCCACAAATCCAATAAATCCAGTCATAACAATGAGTCCTAAAAAGCAACAGGCCATTGAGATCATCATCCATCTTGGGCGTTTAAAAATATAGAGTAGGGCAATAATTAAAAATGCTAGTAGACTGATGCCAAATATCTCAATATCGTTTGCTATGTAGTCAATCATGTCGACTGTGATCATGGGAGTTCCACCAAGAAAGATCTTATTGTCACCCCTGTAACGATCTAGAACGGCTCTAATGTCAGCAATATTTTCAACATTGTTTAGTCTGTAGACAGCACGTTGTTCTCTGATTTGACTAGATAAAATAGCTAACTTATTTTCTTCATTTTCATCCAAAGGTTCTACAAGACGTTTTTCTCGAAGTATATCGCGAGCATCAATGAGTGATTCTAGGTTTTCATCTATGACCATTTTCAATTGCATAGCTGTAGTATTTCCATCCGAACTAATCAGTAGATTTTGAAATAATTTGCTAGTCAAAAGCTCCTTTTTGGCTAAATCACGATCTGTGCTTGCACTCAACAGATTAGGAACATCCTCCTCCAGATCTGATAGATTTTGGGGAGGGGATTTTAAAAGCGGAACGTCGAGCATACTTACTATAGATTCGATTGAGTCTAGAGCATTCAGTTCATCTCTGAGATACTCTAAGTTATCAATGCTTTCTTGAGAAAAAAGATCCCCTTGAGGCTGATAGGTCACTACTAGAAATTCATCATCACCATATCTTGCTTTTATATTTCGGTAGTACCTTAAATCTAAGTCATCTTCTAGGAGCAAGGAATCAGAAGATGCATCCAATTGGAAATCATCTAACCAAGTAGAGAAAAATCCTCCAATCAAAGCTAAAATCATCAATACCGTCTTGGGGTATTTAACTATGGCTTTAAGACAATTATTTACTATTTGTTGCATTGCTGTTCTTTTATTATCCAACTAAAAGTTAAATCAATCGATAAACTCTAGTTTGACTCTAAATTTTAGTGCATCATACGTATTTAGTCAGGAAATAATATTCTTTTTTATTTTACGGATAAAAAATCAAAAAATGGCAATCAAATCAGACCAATGGATAAAAAAAATGGCTGAAGGTCATAGCATGATTGAACCTTTTGTTGAACACCAAGTCAGACATAATAACGGAAATGATTTGATTTCCTATGGGACTTCAAGTTATGGCTATGATGTACGATGCGCAAATGAATTTAAAATTTTTACCAATATTAATTCTGCAATCGTTGATCCTAAATCTTTTGACGATACTAGCTTTGTCGATCTGAATTCCGATATCTGTGTTATTCCACCCAATTCATTCGCACTGGCCAGAACCATTGAATTTTTCAGAATTCCAAGAAATATCTTGACTATATGTCTGGGTAAATCTACCTATGCTCGGTGTGGCATTATCGTTAATGTCACACCTTTGGAGCCTGAATGGGAAGGTCATGTGACCCTTGAGTTTTCAAATACCACACCCTTGCCGGCAAAAATCTATGCCAATGAAGGGGTTGCTCAGATGATTTTTCTTGAATCCGATGAAGTTTGCCAAGAATCCTACAAGGATAGAAAAGGGAAGTATCAAGGTCAATTAGGGGTTACTTTAGCTAAAACTTAATCACTCTATCGTTCTAGCTTTAGTGATTGGCTTGCCATTTAAAATGGCCTGATTATCAATCATTCTTAAGACCCCTTCAGCAAACATTTTAATTGCCATTGGGTAAATGATGTATTCTCCTTGTTGAACCCTCTTTGCTAATGAGCCAGGGTTATCATGGGGTTTAATTTTAGTTCTGTATTGAAGGACAATTGGTCCTGAATCTAATTCAGGTATGACAAAGTGTACAGTTGAACCGTGGTACTCGTCAGTAGATTCTAGAACTCTATCATATGTATTTAGACCTTGATATTTCGGTAATAGTGAAGGATGAATATTCAAAATTTTTCCTTTAAATTGATGACAAAACTCATCTGAGAGAATCCTCATATAGCCCGCTAAAACGATTAACTCTGGATTACTTTCTTTAATTCTTTGTACTACAATTTTGTTAAAAACAAATTTGTCAGGATAACTACCGTAGTCAATAATTTGAGTCTTAATGTTAGCTTTTTCTGCTCGTTTTAAGCCATAAGCATTGGGATTATCAGAGACGACCAAAGTAATTTTTATGGGCAATTGATGTTGGTCGACTTCGTCAATAATTGCTTGTAAATTTGTCCCTGATCCTGAAATCAAAACAACAGTCGATATTCTTGAGTCCATTCCAGCTTTCTTCATTTAACCATTACTTGCCCCGTACCATTTTCAATGTAACCAATCTGAGTTGATTGATAACCCAATTTTAAAAATGTTTCCATAATTTCTGATGCATAATTTTTTTTGATGATGACTACCATCCCAATTCCACAATTGAATGTTTTGAACATTTCATCTTCACTTATTTTTCCTTCGTTCTGTATCCAGTTAAAAACATCAGGTTGAGTCCAGCTACTTGTATCAATAAATGCATTGCAGTGATTAGGAAGAATACGTTCTATATTCTCTTTAAAACCACCGCCTGTAATGTGGGCCATTCCATTGATCGGGAATTTTTTAATTATATTGAGAATTGGCTTGACATAAATAGTCGTCGGTTCAATGAGTGCATCACCCAGTGTTGCATCCTTGAGTCTACTTTCCAGATTGGATTGTTGAATATCAATAATTTTTCGAATCAAAGAATATCCATTAGAATGTGGTCCAGATGAAGACATTCCAATAACCATATTGCCTACTTCAACGCTGCTGCCATCGATGATGTTTTCAAAATCAACAACGCCTACACAAAACCCAGCCAAATCAAAGTCACCGGATTGATAGATGCCAGGCATTTCTGCTGTTTCTCCACCAATTAATGCCATGTTAGATTCTTTACAACCCTGAGCTATGCCTTGAATAACTCTTGAAGCCATTGCAACTTCCAATTTAGAGGTTGCATAATAGTCAAGAAAGAAGAGTGGTTTTGCTCCTTGGACAATGACATCATTAGCACACATAGCAACCAAATCAATACCAATCAAATGCTCTTTACCCAATATTTGAGCTAATTTTAGCTTGGTTCCTACCCCGTCTGTACTTGAAACTAGTATTGGGCGTTTATAATCTTTTACGTGGAGCTCAAATAATCCCCCAAACCCACCAATATTAGATAATACAGAATCGCTATATGTATCTTGTGCAAGAGGTTTAATAACTGACACCACTTCGTTTCCAGTTTCTATGTCTACTCCGGAATCTGCGTAAGTTAGTGACTTGTCCTTAATCATTACACAACATCAGTTTTTGGATCGAAAATATATTTTTAGAGCTATAATAAAACGCAATTGTATACTAACATCAACAAAATAATTATTCTTATGACTCGTTCTAAATCAGTATGGAGTTTTAGTTGAATACTTCAAATATTCCAAATCTGATTTGTCTTGTACGCATTGCGCTTGTTGTGCCAATTGTTCAGTTCATGGTCCAGACTGAATTTTTGTTATCACTCTTATTAATTGCGATTGCAGGTCTTTCTGATATTTTGGATGGCTACCTTGCTAAAAGAAATAATTGGCGGACCAAGTTGGGAACCTTGCTGGATCCAGTAGCAGATAAAATACTTTTGGTTTCACTCTTCATAACTCTTTTTAGAATGGAGTTGATACCCTTTTGGCTTACCTTGATCGTTATTCTACGAGATGTCATGATTGTTTTTGGCTTAGGATTGTATCGATATTTTGTAGATATTCCTGAGATGAATCCAACTCGTATCAGTAAGTTTAATACTTTTACACAACTGGCATTTGTTTTGTTTGTTATTGCTTACCAAATTATCCCATTTCCTTTTGAATATCTCTCAATGCTCTTTGGAGCCTTGGTTTCTGTAACTTCTATTGTTAGCGGTTTAGATTATTGGATTAGTTGGAGTATTCTGGCAAAAAAGAAAATTTACCAAAATGGGGATTAAGTGGAGCAGTTATTACTTCCAGTATCAATCTCTGAACATATGGTTTTTGATAGTTTCTATCCTGGGCCAAATATTGAAATATACCAATCAATAAAAATAGATTCCCAGAAATTATTATGGATTGCTGGTGCTAAAGGATCCGGGAAAACCCATTTGTTACAAGCAGCACTCCATCAATGCTTTTCTGTTTCAAAAAAAGGATTGTATATTCCAATGCGTGATTTTAAAGAGTTTAATCCAGAAATTTTAGATAATCTAGATCAACTCGATCTCATATGTATTGACGATATTGAGTGTGTTCTAGGGAAGAGAATCTGGGAAGAAAAACTGATGGGTCTTTATGAAAAACTACAAACAACGAAAGCACAATTGGTTGTTGGATCCTTTGAGTCACCGAAAGGTACTCATTTTTATTTACCTGATCTTGCTTCTCGGTTTGCTATGTTTATGGTTCATAAACTGGAGTTACTTGCTGAGTCTGAAACAATATCTGCAATTCAGTTACATGCAAATTCCAGAGGATTTGACCTGCCTGATGATTGTGCAAAATATCTAATCAGACGTGTTCAAAGAGATGTGAGTTCATTAGTTGAAATAATTCAGCTACTGGATTATGAATCGCTATCAAAAAAAAGAATATTGACTATTCCGTTTATAAAAAGCATTTTAAATCTTGGATAAAAAAGCAAATATTGAATCACGCCTTGACCTGCATATGAGGTCTTGATAGGTTTAGGGATGTTCAAGTCTTTTATTACCATGAATCATTCAATATCAGGTCCTATAAAAATTCTAAGCGTTGCCTTGGTTTCAACTTTACTTTTATCTTGTGCAACTTTACCACCTTTACAGGAAATGAGTAATGCCAGGCAGACTATTGCGGCAGCAAAAGAATTCAGTCCTAATGCGGCTACTGATAAAAAAATCTTGGAAGCTGAACGTTTGCTTGAACGAGCAGAAAGACGGATTGAGGTGACTTTATATGAACAGGCCAGACTCGATGCACTTCGAGCTCGAAATGAAGCAATTGAATACCTTGAACAAGCAATTGCACAAAGAGCTATATCTTCTTCACCCGATTAAAGAAAATAGGACTTTAAGAGCTAAATTTTTCAAGAAAAGCAGGAAGCTTTGCAAAAGGTATACTGGTGTTACTCTTTTCTCCTCTGGCTTTAAATTCTATGCCTTGACTCTTCAGACCTTTCTTGCTTAAAACCAGTTGTTTTGGGATCCCTATTAAATCCGCATCGGCAAATTTTACTCCAGCTCTCTCATCCCTATCGTCAAGTATTACTTCGAGACCATATTCTAAAAGTTGCTGATAAATTTCATATGCTTTTTTCGAGACTTCATCTTCCAAATTTTGATTCAATGATATGATAGAAATTTGGAAAGGGGTTATAGAATCAGGCCAAATAATCCCGGATTGGTCATTATTTTGCTCAATAGCAGCAGCAACTATCCTAGAGACGCCGATTCCATAACAACCCATTAATGGATGTGTAGAGTTACCTTTTTCATTGGAAACCACGCAATTCATATGTTTGCTGTATTTATCACCTAGTTGGAAAATATGGCCAACTTCGATGCCTCGTGCGTAGGAAAGTTGTCCTCCATTGGGAGCTGTGTCCCCATCGATCATTTCAACATTGGCAGCAAACTCTTCTTCATCACAATATCCGATCTTGTCTTCTCCAGAGTCAGCTAGAACAACATATTCATGTGAAAGAGAACCACCAATTTCTCCGCTTCCAGCCCGAACTCTACGATAATCCAATCCAATCCTAGTGAAAATAGTATCGTAGGTTCTACCCATATTTTCATATTCTTGGTCAAGCGATTTCTGATCCATATGAAATGAGTAAGCATCTTTCATGAGAAACTCTCTGGCTCTCATTACGCCGAATCTAGGTCTTATTTCATCTCTAAACTTAGTTTGAATTTGATAGTAATTGATTGGCAGTTGGCGGTATGTTTTTAGTTCATTTCTAACAATGTCCGTAATCACTTCTTCATGAGTTGGGCCAAAACAAAATGATCGTTCGTGTCTATCTTTCATTTTTAAAAGAAGATTGCCATACTCTTTCCATCTGCTAGTTTCTTCCCATAAGTTTGAAGGCTGAATGGCGGGCATAGATAGTTCATATGCCCCCGATGCATCCATTGCTTCCCTGACAATGTGTTCAATTTTTCTAATTACTTTTAGACCTATAGGCATCCAGGTAAACAAGCCCGAAGCCAGTTTCTTGATCAATCCTGCTCTCAGCATTAATTGATGCGATACCAATTCAGCATCCGAGGGCGTTTCTTTGTAGGTTATTAAAGGGTATTTTGATAATTGCATGGATACGATGACTATAATTATTTTGAGTTAATTATACTATTCTATTTTTCTCTCTGATAGCGACTCTGCAGATAGTTTTTATTTTTTGGATGAAAGTAATCTTGATAAAGACTATGGTGACTAATTTCCAAGATCAGCCCCAATTCTTTATAATGTCTTTTTAATTTTACTACCAAAATACTTTGTGATTTTCATATGCCAATAAAAACGAAAAGAATTAAGGCACGCAAACAACTAAGGCAAGGAATTTATCTGTTGCCAAATTTGTTTACGACTGCCAATTTATTTGCAGGCTGTTTCTCATTAATTAATACCTTGAATGGTAATTATCAGATTGCTGTAATTGCTATTTTTGTAGCTGTATTTTTAGATGGTGTCGATGGTAAGGTTGCTCGTCTTACAAATGCAGCTTCAAATTTTGGTAAGGACTATGATAGCTTGTCAGATCTGGTGTCGTTTGGTGTAGCACCGGCTCTACTGTTTTATTTTTGGGGATTAAACAATTTATCAACTTTTATTAATGTTTGGGAGAAGACAGCTTGGCTGATGTCTTTTTTTTATATCGTCTCCATGGCTTTAAGATTGGCACGTTTTAATAATCAACTCCAATTTGGAAATAATTCCTATTTTACAGGCTTGCCTTCACCGGCAGCAGCCACTTTTGTCGCAGTGATATTGTGGCAATGCGAGATTTTATTATTGGATCCTAAGCTTAGTTTTTCTGTTTTAATGAGCTCTGTGATTATTACAGCAGCTTTGATGGTTTCAAAAGTTCCCTTTTATAGTTTTAAAAGTGCCCAATCCATGAACCGAATACCATTTGCCAATACGATTATGATTCCACTGATCTTCATCTTAATCTTATTGGAACCACCATTGGTACTGACTGTAATGGCATCAACTTATGTGGCATCTGGTCCAATCAATATCTTAGTTAGATTCTTTAACAAATTATATATTCGATCTCAAAAATCTAGTCATTCTGAATAAGAGAATTTAGTGTTCAGTAGGAAAAAGATACTTCAATTGATAGGGGTTGATGTATGGCACATGAGAAAACAAAAAGAAGTTGTGTCAGAAGTTATTTCCTCAGATCCTAATTCATGGGAAATTTTAAAAAAGGAAATAAATACATGTGAATTGTGTTCATTGCATCAAACTCGAACCCAAACGGTATTTGGTGTTGGCGATCCAAATGCTGATTGGTTATTTATTGGTGAAGCCCCAGGTAAGGATGAAGATGCACAAGGAGAACCTTTTGTAGGAAGAGCAGGACGTTTATTAAATGAGATGATTTTTTCTTTAGATTTATGTAGGGAAGAAATATTTATCGCCAACATACTCAAATGCAGACCCCCAAATAATAGAGATCCAAAAGCTTCAGAAGTAGATCAGTGTTTTTCTTATTTAGAACAACAGGTTCAGTTGATTGAACCAAAAATCATTATTGCGGTTGGCAAGGTTGCTGCACAGAACTTACTCGGAACAGACCAAACAATGAGTCAACTCAGAGGGAGAGTTCACTACTTTGGGGCAATAAAAATTCCTTTGGTTGTTTTTTATCATCCAGCTTACTTACTGAGAAGCCCTTCTCAGAAACCCAAAGCTTGGCAAGATTTAATTTTGGCTAAACAGATGATTTCTTAGCTTTATGCATTATTTGAAACGAAAAAAAGTACAAGCTTGGGCATTGTATGATTGGGCAAATTCTGCCTTCTCTCTAAGTGTTGGTACCGCATTTCTTCCTGTCTTGTTCTCAAATTATTGGAATGATGGAGTAGCCTCAACTGTGACCACATTTAGACTGGGATTGGCCAATACTTTGGCAAGTTTACTGGTAGCTATAAGTGCACCAATCATTGGTGCAATTGCAGATAGAGCAGGGCTTAGAAGTCAGTTTATAGTTTTTTTTGCTGGGATTGGCGCAGGGGCAACATTTGGTCTTTACTTTATTGGAGAAGGTTTGTGGCAATCGGCTATATTTCTTTATGTTATTGCCACGTTTGGCTTTGCATCAAGCAATACTATCTATGACTCTCAAATCACTCAAGTTGCAGAACCATTTGAGTATGATCAGGTTTCTGCCTATGGGTTTGCCTTGGGATACATAGGAGGTGCTCTTTTATTTACCGTGAACGTTCTAATGATCAATATGTATGAGATATTTGGTTTTGTGAATCAAACAGAAGCAACCTTGTTCGCTTTTCCTCTCGTCTCATTTTGGTGGATCATTTTTACGCTCCCTTTACTTTACTTTGTTAAAGACACTTCTAGGGGCAAAAAAGAGAAACTTATTTCCACCATTAAAGGTGGAATTTTAAGTGTTTATGAAACAATCAAAAAACTAAAAGCTACACCCAATATTTTATTATTTTTAATTGCTTATTGGTTATACATCGATGGTGTTTATACGATTATAAAAATGGCAGCTGACTATGGTCTTTCTCAAGGGTTGGATGTTCAGAACGTAATTGTTGCTTTACTGATAACAAATTATATTGGTTTTCCAGCAGCATTATTTTTTGGCTATCTTGCACAGAAAATAGGTCCTAAAAATGGGATTATTATTTGCATCAGTGTTTATATTTTGGTCACCATTGGAGCCGTCTTTATAGATCAAACCTATGAATTTTATTTATTGGCTTTAATGGTTGGTATGGTTCAAGGTGGTATTCAAAGTCTAAGCCGATCTTTTTATGCCACATTGATTCCTACTCATCATGCTTCTGAATACTTTGGATTCTTTAATTTAATGGGAAAATTTGGCGATATTATAGGCCCTGTTTTAATGGGTTATATCTCTTTATTATTTGGCAGCCAAAGAATTGGAATACTTTCCATCTTATTGTTGTTTATCACAGGGTTGATATTATTTTTAAAAGTGAGCGATCACAATATCAATTCGGAATAATTCTTAACCTTTCGATAATCTATTAAATTGATCTTCGATTTTTGTCTTATCCCGTATTAAATGTTCCAATCTTGTTTTGAGTTGATCAATAATTTCTTGAGGGGCTTTAGATCTAAAATCCTTATTCAAAAGTCTTTGTTTTGAAGACTTAATATCTTTGTCTATTTTTGCTAGATTTTTCTGCAACCTTTGTTTTTCATCCTCAATGTCTATTAAACCTTCCAAGGGAATAAGAATTTTCATGCCATCAAGCAGAGCGGTTGCTGATACCGGTTCTTGGTCATCGTCACTTAAGATACTAATAGCCTCGACTGAACCCAATGCTTGAATATAATTTTGTGTTTCTTTTAAACGTTCAATCTCAATGGAAGAGGTTTCTTTCAGCAAGACAGAGATTTTCTTCTTGGGTGAAATATTCATTTCAGATCTGATTTGTCTAATGTTTGAAACAAATCCAATCAACCAGTCCATCTGATCCATGATGTTTTGATCATATGTAAAATCATCAGCTTCAGGATATGGCTCGGTCATGATGCTTTGGTTTTCTTTGTTGTCAGTGAATGATTGCCATATTTCTTCTGTTATAAAAGGGATTATAGGGTGCAAGCATCTTAGTGTTGTTTCCATGGTGATCAAAAGATTGAAACGAGTTGTTTGTTTTTGGGTTTGTGTAGTTTTTTCATTATTGAGAATAGATTTTGACAGTTCTAGATACCAATCACAGTAATCGTGCCAAACAAAATCATAGAGAGTTCTGGCAACCAAATCTAATCGGTAACTAGTAATATGTCTCGCAATCGTGTTAATTAATTCATGGAGTTTACTTTGAATCCAATGATCCGCTAGAGTCATATTTTCTGAATCGAGATTAATGTCTTGTAGTTTAATTTCTGCTGTGTTCATAGTTACAAATCGAGATGCATTCCATAATTTATTGCAGAAATTTCTATAACCTTCTATCTGGTTGAGATTTAATCGAACATCTCTTCCCGTCGTTGCTAGTGATGCAAAAGTAAAGCGCAATGCATCGGTTCCAAATTCAGGGATGCCTGATTGAAATTCTTTTTTGGTTGCTTCAGTGATTGTTTTGGCCATATCGGGTTGCATCAACCCATCCGTTCTTTTTTGAATTAGTTCATTGAGATCAATGCCTTGTATTAAATCAATTGGGTCTAGAATATTGCCTTTTGATTTAGACATTTTTTGACCATCTTTATCACGAACCAATCCATGGATGTACACTTCGTTAAAGGGGATGCAATCCATAAATTTTAGACCCATCATCACCATTCGTGCCACCCAAAAGAAAATAATATCGAATCCAGTTACTAAAACAGTTGTTGGGTAAAATGTTTCTAATTCACTGGTCTTTTTTGGCCAACCAAGTGTTGAAAAAGGCCACAAAGCAGAGGAAAACCAAGTATCGAGAACATCCTTGTCCTGGCTTAGTTTAATGGTGTCTTCAATTTTATATTTTGTTCGAACTTCTTTTTCGGATCTGCCAACATAAACATTGTTATTAGTGTCATACCAAGCTGGAATACGATGCCCCCACCACAATTGACGACTGATACACCAATCTTGAATATTATTCATCCACTCGAAATATGTTTTTGACCAATTCTCGGGAACGAATTTTAATTCTCCATTTTTTACAGCAGCAATTGCAGGCTCAGCCAAAGGTTTAGTTTTTACAAACCATTGATTAGTTAAAAACGGTTCTAGTATAGAACCGCTTCTATCTCCCCTAGGAATGGTCAGTTTGTAATCATCAACTTTTTCCAATAAATCAAGCGATTTTAATTTTTCAATAATGACTTCACGTGCTTTAAAACGCTCTATATCAATTAAATCTTTTGGTACGCTGTCGTTTAATTTTGCGTTTGCTGTGAAAATGTTGATGATAGGCAAGTTGTGTTTTTTGCCAATTTCAAAGTCATTAAAGTCATGTCCTGGTGTGACTTTAACACAGCCGCTTCCAAATTCTTGATCGACATGATCATCAGCGATTATCGGTATCTTCCTTGAACAAAGTGGTAGTTCTATGTCTTTGCCAATGTATTTTTTGTAGCGATTGTCTTTTGGATGGACAGCCACTGCTGTATCACCAAGCATGGTTTCGGGTCTCGTGGTTGCAACTATAAGATAGTCAGCTGAGCCCGAAATTGGGTATTTAAGATGCCATAGCTTCCCAAGTTCTTCGGTTTGTCTTACTTCAAGATCTGATAAAGCTGTAAGCAGTGTTGGATCCCAATTAACCAATCGTTTACCTCGATAGATCAATCCTTCTTCATATAGTCTCACAAAGACTTCAGTCACGGCTTCAGAAAGACCTTCATCCATAGTAAAGCGTTCTCTTTGCCAATCAACCGATGCACCCATTCTTCTCAATTGATTCGAGATTGTATCTCCCGAGCGTTGTTTCCATTCCCAAACTTTTTTAGTAAAATTTTCACGACCTATTTCCAAACGAGATAAACCTTCTTTTTCAAGTGTTCTTTCCACGACCATTTGGGTTGCAATTCCAGCATGATCTGTGCCAACTTGCCAAAGAGTGTTCATGCCTTTCATTCGATAATATCTTATTAACGTATCCATAATAGTGTCTTGAAAAGCATGTCCCATGTGAAGCGTTCCAGTAACATTTGGTGGGGGAATCATGATGCAATATGCTTCTCCTTTATTACTCGGAGAGAAATAACCTCCTTGTTCCCAAGATTGATAAATCTTGGTCTCAATGGATTGGGGATTGTATACTTTTTTCACTGCTTATTATCTTGATCACTTAATGTGATGCACTTTTAAATCAAATCCTTCGGTTTTATAGTGTTTCCATCGTTCTCTAGCTTTCTCTTTTAAGATTCCATCTTCATCAACAATCTCGTGTATTTTTTTTGTTGAAATATTGGCATTGGGAATGTTTTCACTCAAGTTGATGATGGCTTCAGCAGCATCTAATGAATTTTTATGCCAGCCTATTTGCACCGGAGCAGTCAAGGTTTCAGAATCATTTAGAATTGCATGAGGTATAAAACTTTCCTGTCGAAAAGTCCAAAGTAATTTATCCAATTGTTCTGCTTGTTTGTGATTCTTTGTTTGTATGTAAATGGGTTTAAAATTTTCTTTGAATCCTTTTTCAACTAATTTGCATACATAAAGTAAATAATCTTGATTGCTAGTGGATTGGAAATGATGAAATAAAACATCTGGTTTTTGTTTAATCATCCTAAGCTAGGATTTATTTGCTTCCTGAATCAGGAATTCAGACATTAAGGCAACTGGTCTGCCTGTGGCTCCCTTCTTATTACCTTCAAGCCAAGCAACTCCTGCAATATCAAGATGTGCCCATTCGATATCTTTCACGAATTTTTGGAGAAAACAAGCCGCAGTAACTGTACCTGCTCCACCACCACCGCCACTAATATTACCAATATCGGCAAAATTACTTTTTAATTGATCCATGTACTTTTTGCCTAATGGTAATCTCCATGTCCCATCTCCTGCAGCTTCTCCTGCAGCCAGTAACTTATTAGCTAAATCATCTGAATTACTCATCAAGCCAGAGAGATGATGACCAAGTGCAACTATACAAGCTCCAGTTAAAGTCGCCATATCAATAATCAGTTTTGGTTTGAAGCGATGAGAATAAGTCAATGCATCAGCGAGAATAAGCCTGCCTTCAGCATCAGTATTGAGTACTTCAATAGTTTGTCCTGACATTGAGGTAACAATATCCCCTGGTTTTGTTGCGTTGCCACTGGGTAAATTTTCACAAGCCGGGACAATACTTATAACGTTTATCGGCAGTTTAAGTTCTGCAACTGCTTGAAGAATTCCTATTGCTGCAGCTCCACCGCACATGTCATATTTCATTTCATCCATCTTGTTTGATGGTTTAAGTGAAATTCCACCCGTATCAAATGTAATACCTTTACCGACGATTGCAATGGGTTGTTGAGATGATATCCCCCCACTGTATTTGAGTACTATTAATTTGGCAGGCTCCACAGATCCAGCGGTGACTGACAATAAGGCTCCCATTTTTAGCCGTTTCATTTCTTTTTCATTGATGATTGTTAAAGACACCGATGAATGTTTGGATGCTATTTTTCTTGCTTCTTTTACTAGGTAAGAGGGAGTACATATATTTGCGGGTAAATCTGCCAGATGCCTAACTTTCTGTTTGGCCTTACCAACGGCATCTCCATGTTTAAATCCTTTTTTCATTTCAGGATTTATTTTTCTCCCATTGGTGCCAAGTGAAAGTGTTTTCAATGTAATTTTTTTGGCTTTTTTTGAATGTGTTGTTGTGTATTCATAGGTGATATCATGCCAAACTTCTGCCATTATGCGGGCAGCACGATAATCAATTTTCTTACTCGTTTTAACGACAGCAAGAAAATTTGTTGCTGATTTATGTGAGGTTGAAGATAATTTTTTCAGGGCAGATGCCAATGCTCTTTTGTATGGTCTTTCTGAGTATTTCTCGTATTCACCGCAACCGACCAATAAAATTCTCTTATAAGGTTTTTCTTGCACTGGCAACATTCGACATTGACCTAATTTGCCGCTTATATCACCATTTTTTAGAAAATCTGAAATGATGCCGTTGTTTGCAGTATCTATGGATTGGGATGCTTTTATTAAATTCCCCTTATTGAAGATAGGAATTATCAAACAGTCTGATTTTGTTTCTGTTATTTTTTCAGTCTTAATTGTGAATTTCATCACTTCCTCTATAAATTAATATTCAATATTCATCGTCATTATAATAATAACCTGCTGAAGTATTGTATTGAAAATTGAATCAATCTAGTATTCTTTTTATCTTATGTGTAGTGTAAATAACAATAATATTTAAAACCTCAGTGTGAACTCCTTTTAGATTAATAAAAATATTTGATGTATGAGAAAGGTAATTAATCAATATCTTATTAAGGAAGTTGCCCAATCTTGGTTAGCTGTCACACTAATCTTGCTAGCTATCTTAGTTATCAACCAATTTGCAAAAATATTAGGTGCTGCATCTGCTGGAAACTACACTGAGAGTGTTATATCAGAGTTACTTTTTTTCTCAACGGTGGAATATTTAACAGTGTTAATGCCTCTGAGTACTTTTTTGGCTATTTTATTAGTTTTTGGTCGTTTGTATAAAGAAAGTGAAATGGCTGCCATGATGGCCTCTGGGATCAGTCCGATGTCACTTTATCGCCCTTTATGGATCCCAACCATTTTTTTAGCAATCACGGTAGGCGTTATTGCTATCTTTGTAGCACCAGAGGCAAGGAAAAATATGAATGAATCAAATCAGGCTGCTATGTTAAATCTAGGGATAGAATCTCTACAGCCGGGTCAATTTGTCACATTGAGAAATGGTGCTGTTCTTTATTCTGAAAAACGTTTAGAAAATAACCAATTATCAAATGTTTTTGCTCAACAAGAGCTAAGAAACGGTGTCCATGTAGTCGTTTCTAAAACTGCAGAAATTATTGATAATCCAGATAACGGTGGGGTTGCTCTGGTTTTTTACAATGGATATCTCTACGAAGGAGTGCCTGGAGATTTGGAATTTAGAATCTTAGAATTCTCCGAACATCGATTGCCATTATTGAATCCGGAGAGTAACACAGACAAAATTGATTTATCTTTAGAAAGTTTCACTAGTTTAATAGAGAAAAATACATCGGAGAGTTTGGCTGAGATTCAATGGAGAATCTCTCCAGCCATTGCGTTGGTTATTTTGGTAATACTATCTATACCTTTAAGTAAAAGCTCCCCAAGGCAGGGGCGATTTGGGGGATTAGTTATAGGTGTTTTGGTCTACATGATCTATGTAAATTGTTTAGGGGCAGCAAAGGTTTGGTTGGAACAAGGGATTATCCAGGAAGTATATGGATTGTGGTGGGTACATTTAATAGCACTTTTGGTAAGTGTCATAATGTTGCTAAGTAGTAATAGAGTATTTCAGCGCGTCTTATTTAAAGACTGACAAGAAAATGAAACTGTTCGATTTATATATTCTTAAAAATATTCTACAGAGTGTCTTAGTTGTGTTGTTTATCTTTTTAGCTCTTCTAGGGTTTATAGAATTTATAGCCCAAGCCGATGATATTGGAATCGGTAGTTATGGACTTAATCAAGCAATCCAGTATTCATTATTAAAACTACCCAGTGCAATTTTCCAATTAATGCCAATTATTATCCTTATTGGAAGTCTTTTGGCTCTTGGTGATATGTCAAAGAATAGCGAGCTCTTGGTTCTGCTTACATCAGGAGTCTCACTTCAACGAATGTGTGTCTCAATATTTTTTTCAGGGATAGTGTTGTGTTTTTTTACCGCCAGTATAGGAGAGTATATTTCTCCAAAAATGGAGCGATATGCGGATCAATATCGAACGATCAATAAATATCAATATTCAAGACTTGGTGATACTGGAGGTATTTGGCTGAGAGAAGGAGATAAAATTATCCATATTAACTTACTGAAAGAAAACAAAAGTTTTGGGAATGTAAGCATTTATCAATTAGCAGGACATAATAAATTATCAAAAATTTCTAGAGCATCATCAGCTGGTATTGATGATTACAATCAATGGATTTTGAGTAATTTAAGTGAAACTGTTTTCGACAGTGATGGGATTACTGATGATTATTCACGCTATAAAATAGAAAAAACAAAACTCAATAGAGATCTTGTGAATCTGACTATTGTTAAATCCGAGGATCTCAATATTGTTGAGCTTTATAGATTTATTAACTATCTAGATAGTAATGATTTAGATTCTTCACCATATCGTATGGTTTTTCACTCAAGAATAGCGTCTTTACTAGCTATTCCAATTATGTGTTTACTTGCTCTGCCTTTTTCATTGGGGTTCTTAAGGAAGAAAGGCATTGGCTTTAGAATTATGTTAGGAGTAATGATTGGTTTGTTCTACTTTTTACTGCAACGAACATTAACTGAGAGTGCCGTGGTTTATAATTTTGAGCCATTCTTGGTAGGTTGGTCGCCAATTCTACTACTAATAATATTTGTCTTTAGTTTATTCAAAGTTATTAAACAATATAATTAGGAGTTTTATCGAGGTGCTAGGTTTAAACAAAAAACTATTATTACTAGTTTTAGGTGTTGTGGTGCTCAGTGGTTGTGCAATGAGTGAGGAGGGTATCTTGTCTTCAATAATGAATTCCAGTAACAATATAGACCAAAAAAAAACCATTGAAGAAATTGAAATAGAAATTAATTCTAGTCTGAAGGATATTGAAAATTTAGAGAAACAAAATGAGGAAAAATTCAACGAGTTAGCTTCTAGAATAAACCAATTAGAACAAATTCTATTCCAGTTAGTAAAAGATCTCCAAACAGATAATGAATCAGATACTAAAGTCATGGTACTTAACCAAAGTAAAAATGACTTAGGAAGGGAAGAATATCAATTGGCTTTCGAATTACTTAAAGATGAAAATTATGAAACCGCAAGAGATTCTTTCATTGAGTTTATTCGTTTGTATCAAGATAGCGATTTTGTTGACGATGCAAAATATTGGTTAGGTGAAACATACTATGCGCAAAGGTTTTTTACACAAGCTTTGAAGGAGTTTGAGGAGGTTCTTACTAAATTTCCTAACTCTGGGAAAATTCCAGAGGCATTACTAAAAAAAGGTTTTTGCTATTTTGAATTGGGTGAAGTTGAGAAATCAAGACAGCTTTTAAAGAGTGTTGTCAACCAGTACCCTGATAGTTCCGTTTCTCGGTTAGCAGTCCAAAAACTTAAAATGATTGTTAGCGTTACAGAATAGTAGATGCTTAAAAAAAATAGCTTAAGAATCACTGAAATCTTTTCTTCTATTCAGGGAGAAACATCAAAAGTTGGATTGCCAACTGTCTTTATTAGACTTACGGGATGCCCACTAAGATGCCACTATTGTGATACTAGTTATGCATTCAATGGGGGTGAATTGATGCAACTAGTAGCCGTTATTCAAAAGGTAAAAGAACTTGGGTTTAAAGATGTGTGTATTACAGGCGGAGAACCTTTAGCTCAAAATGATAATACAAAACATCTTCTTAAAGAACTGGCTGATTTGGGGTTTGAGGTCAGTCTTGAAACTGGAGGTTCAATTAGTGTTGCAGGCATTGACGAGAGAGTAAAAATAATTATGGATATTAAGTCCCCTGATTCCGGTGAAGTAGCTAATAATCTCTGGAAAAATATAGAGTTATTAAAAGCATCAGATGAATTAAAAATAGTCATTTGCAGTAGGGAGGACTATCTTTGGTCTAGAGATATCATTGATCAGTATCATATCAATGAGAAATGTCAGATTCTCTTATCTCCATGTTCAGGGACATTAGAGCCAAGACAGCTTGCAGAATGGATTTTAGAGGACCATATTCCAGCAAGATTCCAAATGCAGATACATAAGATTTTATGGAATAATCAACCAGGAAAATAACATTATGACCAAAGCTGTTGTTTTATTGTCAGGGGGAATGGATTCTGCAACAGCATTGGCTGTGGCAAAAACAGATGGTTGCGATTGTTATGCTTTGAGTATTGATTACGGCCAGAGACACAAGTATGAATTGACTGCAGCTAAAGTAATTGCTGATAATTTAGGTGTTATCGAACATAAAATTATTACTATTGATTTAAGTGCTTTTGGTGGTTCAGCATTAACTGATCAAAATTTACCAATTCCTGTAGAGGAATCCACTGGTATACCTATCACTTATGTTCCAGCAAGAAATACTATTTTTTTCTCCCTAGCCTTAGCATGGAGCGAAACTATAGAAGCGGAGCTAATTTACTCTGGAATCAATGCAATTGATTACTCAGGCTATCCTGATTGCAGGCCTGAATATATAGTTGCTCTTCAAGACTTATTTGACCTGGCCACTAAAAAAACTGTAGAGGGACATAAAATCCATTTAAAAACACCATTGATAGATCTCACAAAGACTGAGATTATTTCTTTGGGAAGAAGTAAAGGTGTTGATTTTTCAAAAACAGTTTCTTGTTATCAAACCGATGAAGATGGAAGATCTTGTGGAATTTGTGATTCGTGTAGGCTCAGGATTAAGGCTTTTAAAGACTTGCAAATTGAAGATACTATTGAATACGTTAAAAGAAATTCGACTGTTAAATGAGTTTTTTATTTATTTGCCTTGAGGTATTATTCAACCGCATTTCATACTTTTACCGGGCCGTTAGCTCAGTCGGTAGAGCAGCTGGCTTTTAACCAGTTGGTCGAAGGTTCGAATCCTTCACGGCCCACCAGCTTGAATAGATGAATCGAAATACAAGAAAATACTGGAAGGTCTCTGCTGTTACAGCAATGGTTTTTTTTGTAATACTAGTTCTAATCTTTATTAATTCATTGTAAATTTTTATGAAAGAATCAATTAATGTTTTTGGAGAGCCTCTCAGAGAATGTAGCAACTCTCCGATGACAGGTTTTTTTAGAAATGGATGCTGTGACACCTCTGATGAGGACTTTGGCAGTCATACAGTTTGTATAATTGTTACAAAAGAATTTCTATTATTCTCTGCCTCGGTTGGTAATGATTTATCCACACCTATGCCTGCAATGGGATTTTCAGGTTTAAACCCTGGAGACCAATGGTGTCTCTGTGCGCCAAGATGGCAAGAAGCTTTGGAAGCTGGAGCCGCTCCAAAAGTTTTATTGTCTGCCACTCATCAAGGGGCACTTGAATACATTGACATCAAGTATCTGAAACAATTTGCCATTGATTTAAACTAAGTTTTAAAAGCAAGCTGTAATTTTGATTTAGAATATAATAAAAATTAATACGATTGGATGAATGATTGAGAAGAGGTAAATGAAAACTAGACTATTTTTATCACTTGCTTTCGTTTTTTTAATGCAAGGATTTTTTTCTTTGCAGGCTGATTACTCTGACCAAGCAGAACGATTGGATGCATTGACACCTGATAACAGAATAATTGCTGAGGATTTGATGTCTTTTATGAAGGCATCCGATGACCAATATTTTTCTTGGGTAGAAACAATCAATAAACAATCAATTACCGATGAAAACTTTGATTGGATTACTGAATATTCTGATTTTAATGTCAAAGTTATGAGAGGAGATGTGGTAGAGAAGATAGGAAGAATGCTATCAGAGGGTAAATTGACTGCCCCAGGAAGGGGGAATAAAGATCTAGTTTGGGGTCGATTCTATTCTATAGACATTCATCCAAAAACACCTTTAGTGGGAATGTTACATGCAACTATTGTTTTACAATTCTTTGAGGACAATTCTGTGGCTACTGGTGGATGGCTTGACATGATGCCAGGAACAAGAATTCCTGAGGATCTGGAATTTTTAAGACAGGTTACCGATAATTATTTTGCAAAGAATGGTGCAAACCCATCCTTATACCGGAGATTAGTTTGCAAAGGAACTGAGGACACCATCGAGTATTGGCGCAGGAAACCTTCCTGTTCTGGTGTGAGTTTTTACGGTCCACCTGTCTTTAGGGAAAGTGGTGAGAAAAGCTATCAATTTATTAAAGGGATGTTCACGGAATTTGTGGATGCTTATTTGCAACTGGTTGAAAGAAGGATGAATGATAGATTCACCAATGAAGATCTCTTGGCCCAAGAGGAAATGCGAAAGCGCTGGCTAATTGATCAGCTATTCTCAGATCCATATGCTAGTAAAATTGTACCTTTCGAGGTTTGGTCAACTGCCAATATGCCTCCAACAGTAAGATTTTAATGGAAAATAGTATAAAAATAGATAATGAATATGAGGATCCTAATAGATTCTTTTGGTATTTCATCTATGCTTCCATAACCATTGTTACTGCTTTACCTTTACTGGGATTAAGGATAAGTGATTTTGGAATCAATTACTTATTTTTGCTTGTGGTCCATGAGATGGCGGCATTTTTATTTTTTGGACACACATTGTTTTCTAATATTTGGGCTATGCAGATTCGTTTTAATCAATCAACTGAAGTGGGTGTTTGGGCGAGAGCATTTTTAAGAAAACTTGCTCTATCAATTACCATGACTACCTCAATTATTATCCCAGTTGTGGGACTCATGCTTATAGAAACGTGGGGAGGGCTTCATAATGCGGCTTGGGCATGGAATGCTTATTTAGCATTTTGGATTATGGGAGCCGTAAGTATTACTCCAGATGTTATTAGATATGGAAGAAACAGGAATGCTGGTGACCCTAAACATGGGATGGCCAGCGGTTTAATTAGAGGGAATATAGCTTTACTTTTAACCATCTATATTTTCTTGTGTATGGTTGTAAAGATTGCTTGGGTGACGCCCTTTCCAAAATTAACTATATTTTAAATTCTTAGAAAGAAACCCCTTAATTAGTTGCTAATTCACTGCTTGCTGTTTCATCGCCTCAGAATTTGCTGTAGCTTGGGCCAATCCGTTTTTGATATTATCTTGTTGAGTGATCGGCTCATAAAGAGGTCCAATATCTGGATCAACAAATTGAGACAGGGGTTTGACAATGTGGTCTCCATCAATGGCACAAAACCGAGCAATAGAATAGCGTATCCACTGCACAGGAACGACTCTGTGATTGCTGGCTTTTATTTTTCCATTAGTCATGCGTTCAATCATATCTCCAATATTGACGACAACCTCATAAGGACCTACGTCAACACCAAGCCATTCGCCTTTCTGGTTCTGAATTTCTAGTCCTAAGTTCGTTTGTGTCAGCAGTGTAAAGACTTCATAGTCTGTATGAGCGCTGATTCCATAAAGGTTTGCTTCAGGTTCATCTTCTACACAGGGATAGTAAATTAACCTCATCGTTGAAGGGGATCGCTCGGTCATTTTTGATGTTATGTAATCTTTTTCAAGATCAAGTGCATGTTCAAGGGCTCTTGCAAATGTTTGTTCTAGCGCTGTAAATGTTAGGTAATAATTATAAACATGTTTCCTGAATTCAGGCATCTTTGGCGGCCACAGGTTGGGACCATAATTTTCATGCTCATGATCAATCTCTGTAATCTCATAACATAAATCAAAGGCAGAACACGTGGCTTTTGTATTTGCTAAATAAGCTGGTTCTTGTCCACACGGCGACCATCCTCTCCCAAAGTGAGCGTTTCGGTAATGAGCCGACTGTTTTCTTGGATCATCATCATCCAAGCTGTGAAAGATTTTAGATTGCTCATAAGCATTGTCAATAATCTCTTTTGGTATCTTGTGATCAATTAAGATCAGAACCTCATTTGCATACAAGGCTTCTTTGAGAAGATCTATTTCTCTTTGTGCAGCTTTGCTGTCAATGTCGATTTGAAAATTTTTAAAACTGAGTTTTTTCAATATGTGTTTCACTCATACTTATTGCAATTAGAGACTATATAATACTTTAATATAAATACTATATAACGATTACGGAATTGCTTTTATTTAGATCATGATAGCGGTTCTAGAGGGAGTAAAGTTGGACAAGGAAATCATTAAAATTAAAAAGACACTCAACCAAAGTATGGATATATCAATACTTGAAGTTGAAGATCAAGGTCACTTACATCAAGGACATAAAGCTGCTGTGGAGGGGAAACTGCATCTAAAAATGATCATTGTTTCTGATGAATTTATAAATTTAAATCCTGTTGAAAGACATCAAAACATATACTCTATTCTGGCTGATTTTCTTGCTGGTAGACTCCATGCATTAAGTCTTGAAACATACACTATCAAAGAATATAGCAATTTGAGGGAGATCTAATTTTTAATGGCAATGACACCGGCATGGTCTTTAGCATCTTTGTCCTCATTATGAGAAAAACCTAGAAAGGTTGATTCAAGAATTTTAAATCCAGCATCTCTACATTCACGGGCTAGCGTTTCAGGATCCAGGCAATTCATGTAAGGAGTCATCCCTGAGGGTAATTCTGGGATAGGTAGACATTGCAAGACATCCTCTATAAGTCCAGGGAAGAGCTCACCCGCTGCTTTTCTTTTTTTAAATTCTGGTAGAAATTTTTGCCATGGACCTGAAAAACAAGTATCGGTAACAAAATATACCTTTCCCTTAGGTCTGAGCCATCTATACATTTTTGTCAAGGTCGTTTTAAGATCATCAGGCATTAAAAAATGCAAAGTTCGGGAACAATGAATAGTTGTGAACATTTCGTCTTTAAAATTAATTTCTGGCAATGTTCCTTTTTTAGTTTTTAGTCTGGGTAGATCTTCTTTAGGAGTTTCCTTGATAAGAATATCCAGGTGTGCTTGATCCATGTCGCTTGCCAATACGTGCAATCCATTTTGCAGTGCTGCCAGTGTAGCTACTCCGTAAGCACAGCCCATGTCTAGAGATAATCCATCCAGTCCATTGGATTCTTCCACAAATCTTCGTGATATGTCATTGAGATCTTCTTCCATGAAGCCTCTCTTATTCAGCGTTGGAATTAGACCAGGAAAGAGTGGTTTAGGAATGTTTGTTATACCTTTTGTTTGTGCAAAAGGATCAGTTAATTTTGTAATGCTAGAATTACGCTTTTCTCTTTGACTAGCTTGATGGTCAGGTTTTTTCATTTTCCATTATTTGTTTATGAAATTCTGAAAACTCTGGGTGTACATTTTTCTCATATAAACGTGTCATGAAACGCTCAACAATTGGTGTGATGACAGGGATTCTTGGTTGTTTCTGGTAGAGTTCTTTCATATAAATGAGGGGTGTTTTGTGACTTTCTGCATAAGTAATAAATTTCCAACCATCCTCTTTCTTTCTCAGGACAGCAGAGACTCTCGCATCCCCGCCCCAAGCCTTCATTGGACCCCGTATTTTCATATCGTGCCTTATCCACCCAGCAGCAAAAACCAGATCGTCAGATAACCGTTTAACTTGAATATCATAGAATCTCATTCGGATTGCTTCTATCATCCTTTTGCCTGGTATTGGTTCCCAATATTTCTTTAATGCTTCCCAACCGATCTTCCAGTTCGATTGTTCTTCAGCTAAATAAAAAGGAGAGGGATCTTCTTGATCCCAGAGGTTTTTGAGGTTGCCGTATTGTTGTGAGTCCCAAATCTTTTCCGCATCACGAAAAACATTTTCAATCTCAATTTGTAAATCATCCATGTAATATTCCTTAAACTGAATTCATTTTGCATGGATTGTTTGGTTTTGGCTATAGAAAATAGCTAGCAGTTGCAGTTAAGATATAATGATCATACAGATAAAAATGGAGAAAAAAATTGACTGAGTTTGGTGTTGTCATGGAACCAGTTCCAAGATGTTCTGCAGAAATGGCTGCACGTATTGAGCAAATGGGATTTAACTCTGCACTGTGTCCAGATACCCAAAACCTCTCTGCTGATCCTTATGGTCAACTGTCATTAATGGCCAACCAAACTAAAACTTTGAAAATAGGAACAGGGGTCACACATCCAGTTACTCGTGAAGCAGCAGTCACAGCTTCAGCAATGGCTACACTACAAGAAGAATCAGGTGGAAGAGTTATCTGTGGTATAGGTCGGGGTGATTCTTCGGCAGCCCACATAGGCAAGAAGCAAGCAACAACTGAGGAATTGAGAGACTATGTATTAAGACTGAAGTCCTATTTTAATGGTGAAGCAGTCGATGTGGGCACAATGCAATCACCGATTCGTTGGATTGACCCTAAGATTATTCAGCCAGTGCCTATTGATATTGCATGCACTGGACCCAAGACAATTGCTATGGCTTGTGAAGTTTCGGATCAAATCTCATTCGCAGTAGGGAGTGCTAAAGAAAGACTTCGTTGGGCCATTAAAACAGCAGAAGAGCATCTTGAGAGAATAGGGAGGTCTCGAGAGAGCATCAAGATTGGGGCTTATATAAATTTAATATGCGATTATGATGAAAAGAAAGCAATTTCTTTGGCAAGAATGTTAGCAGGGATGGTAGCTCACTTTACTGCCATGAAACAAGCACCAACAGAACATTTACCTAAGCAGTTAAAACCAATTACTGAAAAACTACAAACTGAATACGATATGAAAAACCATTCTAGCGAAAAAGGGGAGCATCTTGAGCTGATTGATGATGATTTTATTGAATGGTTTTCAATCGCTGGTCCTCCTCAAAAGTGTATTGATCGATTGGGTGAACTGATAGAAATGGGTTTGGATTATATTTATTTATTGGGAGGATCCCCTGTCCCAGAACCGAGAGATCTTCGTTTAAAAGCTATGGTTGATCAGACAGAGATCTTTGCTAAAGAAGTTCTGCCAATATTTAAATAAAGCTAAAATTTATAGTCTAAGGAAAGGTTGATGAGTCGACCTCGGGGGTCATGTAGCCTCGTATCAAAGCTAAAGTCTGGTGAATCATAAAGCAGTGGTGCCGATTCATCAAAAGCATTCATTAAATGTAGTCCTAGTTTTAGTTCATTGTTATTTATTTCAAGAGTTTTACTTGCTCCAATATCAAATACCAACGAAGAATCGACTTTATTTTCATAACCACTAGAAATAGCGGCTGCAGGTAAAGGTCTTAGATTCTTATAGCCATCCAGATATCTAGCATTAATCGAATAACGAATTTCATTATAGGTTAAGCCAAAGAATGAGTTTAATCTAAGTCGAGGAAGTGAGTGCGTATGTGCATTATAATTAAATTTTCCGACCCTATTAACCATATGTTCTTCATGTCCTCCTTCCTCTTCCCCTTCATGACCTTCCTCTTCTTCTTCATGTTCTGGTGTTAGGAACTTAAAGAGATGAGTGGCATTGATCCCTAAATCCAAAAGAACACCGTTGGTTAGTGTTTTCTTATAATCTAAGCTGAAATCTAAGCCTTTAACTTTTGTTTTCTCTTCATTGAAGAATGATGTGCTAACCGCTGTTATATCCCCGTATTCATTCCTTTGAATATCTGGGTTATCAGGGTTTTCAGTAATTTTTGCTTGAGCATCTTCGAGTTCAAGTCGGTCTTTATAATTTATTTTCCATAAATCTATTGATAGAGAAGCATTATCACTAATATCCCAAAGTAAACCCAAATTTGTATTAGTCGAAGTAGCTGGTTTTAGATTTGAGTTTCCAACCTGGATAACCCTTACAAAAAGTGAACTAGATTGCTCAACACCATTGATGACATCTCTTACACCACCTAATGCAATTTCAGAACTATATAACTGAGCCATTGATGGTGTTGAGAATGAAGTTCCCACTGAACCCCTTAACAATAATTCATCAGTGGGTCTAAAATTAAGTGATAATTTAGGATCAAAAGAAGAATCATTTTCTACTTTTTCATACCTGGTGGCAAAGATAAGATCAAAACGATCTGAAAAAACCTTTTCTATTTCAAAAAAAATGGCTTTTTTGTCCCTATTCGATGCAATATTTTTACCACCACCTAGAAATAAAAGATCGGCACCTTTGATCAGATTTCCTGATTGATCAAATTCAGATCTTGCTAATTCATTATATTTAACATTAAGAGACTCATCATTTAGCTGCATCCCAATCGCAAAATTATTTTTATTAATTTTAGTTCTAAAGATGGCATCAAGAGATGTTAATTTGCCAGTTCTTAAACTTTGTTCTGAGCCCTTTATGTATTGGATAAGATCTGCTGGGTTTGATAATGGGTCAAAGATATTCCACATCTGATTGCCGTTTGAACCTCCTTTGCCTGCGATTGCATTTTCCATTCTTGAATTGATGGTATCTGGTCGATTATGAAAATTTTCATGCTTACTTTGAGTGATTGATAGCTCTAGATCAGAGTTGTCCTTAATAAAAAAATTAACAACACCGCTTATATGATATTGGTCAATATCTTTAGGAGAGAATGGAGAAGGGAACGATGATCCTAAAGGTCTTCCGTACCATGTTACTGGAACATTAAAAGGACTACCGCCTTGTCCTGGTTGTATCTTTCTCGACATAAAAGAAAGGGCTGGATATGAGGGGGACTGAGGATTGTCATTTACATCAATATTGGCACCAATTGCCGTGATTTTATAACTTAAATTTTCATTTATTTTCTTATAACTTAGGTAGAATTTTTTATGATCCTCGTCATTAACAATATTAAATCTTGTTCCATAGAGAAATTTGCAAAATGATCCAACTAAAACTCCTCCATTTGTCTCACAATTTGGATCTGGTACCCATTGACCGGATGTATATGCCCCCGCATAGTCACCTAATAAAACTGTATCTGCCTCACTCACTTTAAATGTATTGCCTAGAGTGCTTAATCCATTTTCAGCTATTCGAGGTATATCTGATGATGAAAGAGGGCTTCTGTCTAGAAAATTCATGGCTAACACTAGGTTTGAATTTCCAAAGTCTTTACCAAATATGATTCCTAGAGTTTTATCAGACTGATCATAGTCTGATGTTTCTTGATGACCTAAACTTATTTTTGTTCCAATAAACTCATCATGGGTAATGAAATTAATAACTCCGGCAACCGCATCACTTCCGTAAAGAGAGGTGGCTCCTTCTTTAAGGATCTCAATTCTTTTAAGAGCAATTTCTGGAATAATATTTACATCAATATATCCTTCACCTTCATGAGACGGGGTTCCTGCAAATGTTTGTCTTTTATTATTAAGTAAAACTAATGTTGAGGCATGATCTAGTCCTCTTAGAGTGATTGCAGACATTCCTTGATCAACTCCGTCGAGAGTGTTGGATTGAAAATGTGATCCTGATGAACTTGCTAGATATTTACTTATTTCACCAACGGTTGAGATATTTAGATTATTGAATTCAGTTTCATCCACAACCTCAACACTGATTTTCTCAGATTTTGAATCGATATAACTTCCGGTGACAGTTATTTCTTCAATATTTTGTGCAAATAAATTATTTGAAATTAAAACGCTAAAAATAGTGTATAGATATAAATTATGTTTCATGGAGTCCTCCTTAGATTAAAAAAATTTAGTTATTGCAAATCTAAATTTTTGGAGGTGCCCTTGATTGAAAGTCCTTAGAATTAGTTGAGATAAATTTATTTCTTATCTCAGTGATTAAAATTGATGAAAGATAGTAGTTACTATCAAGAGATTTAGTTTTAAGCGGTTGTGAAGCATCATTGTTGCAAAGTTGACATTCAATTTGTTCACTTTGATCATTTAAATCAATATGATCTATAGGGTGAACAGTGGAGATTGCAAGGAATACAAGTCCCACAATTAACAAAATATTATTACCTTCTAAAACCTTCATAATGATAATAATAAGTAAAAAAATATTAATACTCAATCCCACCATGAAGTATTTAATTACTTATTGTTTTAAATGTTAAATCGATGTAATTTTAGGCTAGACTATTTAGCGATAATTAATCAAGAGAACTAAAAACATGGATTTGAGAAAACTTTTACCTATAACGATTCTAGTACTATTTTCCCAAGCAGGATTTTCACACGACAGTGAATGTTTAAATTTGGACGGCCAAGAATTCAGCCGACCATGTATTGAGAGACTCATTCCAAGATCACTTGATGCAGAGAACAATATGCTCACACCGATGGAAAAACCATTGATAGTAGTCATCGGAGCATCAGGCAGGACGGGTAGGTTTGTTCTTGAGGGTCTAGCTAACAAAGATGTTCACATCCGTGCACTATCCAGAAACATTGAAAGAGCAAGTGCAGATATTAGTGGGAATTATGAGTGGGTCCAAGCTGATGTGACCCAGCCAGAGACTTTAGTTATGGCATTTCAAGGTTCCGATATTATTATCTCAACGATAGGAGCTAAACCTGGAAAGGGACCAGATGGACCAGAATCTGTGGTTTACAAAGGGGTTATAAATTTAGTCGATGAAGCAAAAAGAGCAGGGGCTCAACATATTATTTATATGTCCTCCATTGGAGCCGGCGGTGCTGAAAATTTCAGTACAACTTTCTTGAATCTATTTATGAATAAAACCTTGAAATGGAAGTCTTTGGGCGAAGAGTATATGCGCAATAGTGGAATAGATTTTACCATCATCAGACCGGGTGGTTTACGAGGTGAACCTGGTGTGAGTGGGATTAAATTTGGTCAAGGTGATGAAATCATGGGATATATTCCTCGAGAGGATGTTGCCGAGGTTATGATTGAATCTGCCTTTAATCTAGATGCAGTCAACAAAACTTTCGAGATCATTAACGATGAAAACCTTCCTGTGGGAGCCTGGAGAGACGAGTTTAAGAATTTGAAGACCGGAGAATATGGGACGATTGCATCTGGCAACTTGCCCGTTTCTTACTGGGTAGCATTGTTCGTTTTATTAATCTTAATCGTTGTTTTGATTCGTAGGAGAAGAATGAGAAAAAAGGCTGCCTAAACGATACCTTCATCAACTAATTTCTTGATTTCTTGATCATTTTTTCCTAAGAGTTCCGATAACACTTCATGGGTGTGTTCACTCAGTTTTGGCCCTGACCATTCAGTACTTCCTGGTGTTTCTGTTAATAAAGGAATCATTGCCGGTATCTGCAGTGTTCTGCCATTGGCCTCGACTTCTTGGAACATCCCTCTGGCAATATAATGTTCATCTTTCATCATATCTTCAACACTGTAGATTGGACCTGCGGGTACGGAGGCTTCATCCATCACAGATAAGATTTCCTCAGAAGTATGTTTAGATGACCACTCTAGTATTGCATCATCAATTTCTTTTTCATGCTTTACACGGCCTTCATTATGTTTAAATCTAGGGTCTTCTGCCATGTTGGGTTCGCCGATGGCTATCATCAGTCGTTTAAAAATAGAATCCCCATTACCACCAATAATAACGTGTTTTTTATCCAAGGTTAGATATGTATTGGTAGGTGCTATACCAGTGATTGTAGATCCAGATGGTTCTCTGATTGCGCCACATCCAGAGTATTCTGGCACCACAGCTTCCATGAGATTGAAAACCGATTCATAAATAGCTGTATCTACAACCTGGCCTTTATTATTAGGATCTTTTTCCCTTTGGATGTAGGCCAACATAACTCCCATGGCAGCATGCAAGCCAGCTAGAGTATCCCCGATACTCAAGTTGGGTCTGACAGGAGGCCTATCTGCAAAGCCATTAACGTATCTGAATCCACCATATCCTTCACACACTGAAGCATAACCTGGAAGATGAGAACGAGGACCTGTTTGTCCATAGCCTGATATTCTTGCAGTAATTAAACCAGGGTTGTCTTTTTTTAAATCATCAGGTCCCATCCCCCATTCTTCTAATTTCCCAGGTTTAAAATTCTCTATTAAAACATCCGATTTCATAATTAAATCTTTGGCTATTTGTCTACCTTCTTCCGTTTTTAAATTTAATGTAATTGATTTTTTATTTCGAGAAACACTATGCCACCAATAGGATGTGTTATTTTCAGTGAGCCGCCAATATCGAACTGGATCTCCTGTGGGAGGTTCAATTTTTATTATTTCTGCTCCATAGTAACCAAGAACGCTCCCTGTAAAAGGACCAGCAATCAGCTGTCCCATTTCAATGACTCTCATGCCATGGAGTGGTTTATTGTTATTAGTTGCATTCATTGTTTACATCAATATTACTGACAGTATTCTATTCAATATTCTTATACCATGATGATATAGCATTTCCAATTTCATCCGGTACATCTTCCTGGATGAAGTGAATGCCTTTGACCGTAGTTTCTGTTTGATTCTTCCAACTTCTACAAAAATCTCTGATTCTCCCTGTGGTAATTGCACCAGGTTCTGCATTGATGAACAACTTGGGTAGGTCATTTGTTTGCATCCATTCAGCATATTGATTAACAATTGCACAGACATTTTCAGGATAGTTGTTTATAGGTATTTCTCTCGGCCATGACAATGTGGGTCTTCTGTCTTCACCCTCATTAGTAAAAGGTCTTCTGTATTCTTCCATTTCTTCATCACTTAGCTTTCTGATGATTGAACCGGGAAGTACTCTTTCAACAAAGTAATTTTTTTCTAACACCAAACTTTCTCCAGCATCAGACCTAAAACCTTGAAAAATACCTTTGGCTTCATCCTGCCAATCCTCCCAAGTCATTTCTTTTACAATTGCTTCCATATAGGTAATTCCCTTAACCGACTCAGGGTTGTGATAACACCAATTAAAACCCAATGCTGAACCCCAGTCGTGGAGAACAAAAGTGATATTCTTACCATTGGTTAGAGATTCTATAGCAGCACTAACATAATGATAATGTTCTTCAAATCGATAGGAGTTCTCATCAGGATTGTCTAGTTTATCCGAGTCTCCCATCCCAATCAGATCAATACAAACACACCGACCCTGAGATTCTAAATAGGGAGTAATATTTCGCCAGAGATAGGAAGAAGTCGGGTTTCCATGGAGAAAAATAATAGGATCTCCAGATCCAGATTCTGTATAGGCTAAGCGCTTACCATTGACGGAAATTCTTTTCTTGTTTGATGCAAAAGCAGTCATTCCGATTCAATAGCTTTTGCGACAAGATCGATCAATTCATTTTCATTATTGAGATTCATAGTATCTGATGCTTGAACAGTGTAACCGTATTGTTTTGCAATGGCCTGATACTTTGCTTTTCGGTAATCAAGCAGCCTTGGAAAAATCCAACGAACAAACTCATCTGGATCCATTGATTCATGATCTCCACCCGTTTCTTTCTGATAGACCTCTAAATTATTTACTAGGAAATCGTGATTATAATAGAGAGGTTTTGGATGATTTTTTGATCGTTCAATTAATGTTTGCCTCACTTCGTCATTTTCTTCAATGTATAGAATGACTGTATGGTTTACTAATGCATCCATTGCTTCGCTATCGATCAGTTCACAGATGCTGCCACCGGCATCATTGATAAAATGATCATAGCCATAAATTCTACTGGATTTTTCAATAAAATCGGGAACATCCTTCATAGCATTAATTTCTGCACTTTTATGGAGTTCTTGTCTTATTGAGAACTCTTTTAGTGTTAATCCCCCCTTGGATGGAGCGCCAATTTTTCCTAGAAAAGATGATATTGGAGCGAGGTTATCAACTGTGATATTGCTAGAAATATAGATAGAGTCAGTCTTGAGCAGTGTTCTCAAAAAAGGAACTTCCATCGCTCTTTCTTTGATATTATCTAGAATAGGTTCTTCTAGGTATTTTGTTCCAATTCGATAGTCTCCAGAGTAATGAAACCAATTAGCTTTGGGGAGTTTGTTTGCAAGTGTTGTTTTGCCAATACCTGACATTCCCATTAAGGTTATCGCTTTATGAGGCTCATTAATGAATTCCGATGCAGTTGTTTTCATGGTTGTATTGTTCTGGCAATTAAACTATCTAGCAATAACTGTTTAATCGATTGTTCTATTTCATATTGTCATTTTGATATAAAAGACTCAATATAGCCATATTTACAGATTGGTTCTGTTTGTATGTAAATGTGTTGTGAAAAGAGTATCATGGTCAACTTTTTAATGGCATAAAAATATTAGTACTGAGGGTATATAAAAAGATGGTTAAAGAGATTTGGCAAGTTTATAAATTTGGTGGGAGCAGTTTAGCAGATGGGCAATGTCTGCTAACAGTCAACCGAATTATCCATCAAAATAAGAGCTCTAATCTTATTGTTGTGGTTTCTGCAATGGCAGGGATGACCGATCAACTCGTGGATTACTCTAAATCAAAAGATAATTCAATTTTGCTCAAAATAGAAGATCGATACCGAAGGACACTTCAAGAAACCATTCATGAAAAATCAATTATAAAAAGCCTTGAAGATGAGTTTAGGAATGATTTGAATACCATAAAGGAACTTGCACAATCATTTTCAACAGAAAAGATAAGTATAGAAGAAAATCAAGTGCTAGGTTTTGGTGAACTATGGTCCTCCAGGCTTATTCAAGGTATTTTAAGTCAAGCATCTTCAAGCGATCTAAATGACAGAGATTTGCATCTGATTAATCCTTTTGATGTTATTACTCTTTATCCTACAGATATGGGTGCCAATGTAGATTGGGCAGAGTCAGAGAAATCTTTTAATAAAGTATTCTCTGGTAGGAATGGAATATTTGTTATGGCAGGCTTTATTGCAAAAAATTCAGATTCTGTACCCACGAATTTAGGTAGAAATGGCAGCGATTATTCAGCATCAATCATAGGTTCACTGGCTAAGGCTAGGTCCGTTTCTATCTGGACGGATACTGACGGCATTATGACAGCTGATCCTAATCAAATTCAAACAGCAAAAACCATTGAGCAAATGTCTTATGACGAAGCAATAGAGTTAGCTTATTTTGGAGCTGAGGTAATACATGAAAAAACAATGCTACCATTGATGAATAAAGGGATCCCTATTTACATTCGGAACACATTCAACCCTGAATCTCAAGGAACTGAAATTTCATCTAAGGTCAATGGTGTTAATAGCGTTAAAGGGATAACAACCATTGACAATATTATTTTGGTAAATGTTGAAGGCTCAGGGATGATAGGTGTCCCAGGAACAGCAAAGCGATTATTTTCATGTCTTAGCGATGCTGGAATATCAGTCATACTCATAACACAAGCTAGTTCAGAACATTCAATTTGTTTTGCTATAGATGACAAGTATTCAGATCAAATTGAAAGCGTTCTTCAAGTGGAATTTAACATCGATTTCCAAAATGGAAATCTACAACAGCTCCAAATACAAGAAAATTGCAGCATTATTGCTGTAGTTGGATCAGGAATGACGGGAACAAAAGGTATCGCAGCTCAATTTTTTAAAGCAATTACTCAATCAGAAGTTAATATAATGGCTATTGCACAGGGCTCTTCAGAAAAAAATATTTCTGTAGTGGTAAAAAAGGACGATTTAAATCAAGCAGTTCAATCCGTTCACAATGCCTTTTTTACAGGCAAAACTGAACTAATTATAGCTCTAGTTGGTTTTGGTAATGTGGGACAAGAATTTTATCATCAAGTGGAAGCACAAAAAGACAAAATTTTTAAAGATTTTAACTTGGAGATTAATTTTGTGGCTATCGCAAATTCATCCCATATGATTCTAGACGAAGATATTTCCGAGTCTGATATAGCTTCATTAATTGCAAAAGATCAATCATGTCAAGCATCTAAAGTTGAAGATATTATTGATTTTCTAGAGAAAACACCTGCAGATCTTAAGGTTTTTATTGATTGTTCAGCAAGTGATACGATTCCAGATCTCTATACGGAGTGTTTCCAATCAGGAATAAATGTCATTACGGCAAATAAGAAGGGTTTAAGCGGACCTTTAAGTCGTTATAGGGATATTATGAGATCTGCTAAAAACAATAAACGTACTTTTTTATATGAAACCACTGCAGGAGCTGCTCTACCGTTTATAAAATCAGTAAAAGATATTTCAATCTCAGGAGATGTAATCGAGGAAATAGAAGGAGTGTTTTCAGGGACATTGGCCTATTTATTCAATTCTTTCGATGGATCTAAACCATTTTCAAATATCGTCTCAACTGCCAGAGAACAGGGTTATACAGAGCCAGATCCTAGAGATGATCTGTCAGGAATGGATGTCGCAAGAAAATTAGCAATTTTAGCAAGAGAAATGGGACTAAACATTGAAGTCAAGGATGTTGAAATAGAAAATCTAGTTAGTCAGAATCATAGTGATCTTAGTGTTGTAGATTATTTAAAAGAAATGGTAAATGATGATTCAATAATGGAGAAAAGATATAAACAAGCCAATCATGACGGGAAAGTTCTTTGCTACCTAGCTCGTCTAAACGCTGATGGCAAGGCCTCAGTAAAATTGGAAGCTTTGAGTAAAGAGCATCCATTTTCTCGATTAGAGGGTACAGAAAATATCATAAAATACAAAACTAGGCGTTATTCAAAACACCCTCTAGTGCATCGCGGGCCAGGGGCAGGACCAGAAGTAACTGCTGCTGGTATATTTGGTGATTTATTAGCTTTTTTGAACACTCATTAGCCTAGAAAATTAACCAATAATGAGATACATCAGTACAAAGGGCCATTCTATCCCCTCGATAGAAGATGCTTTGTTCAGTGGCACTTCTACAGACGGGGGCCTGGTAATGCCTGAGTCAATCCCAGAAGTTAAGATTAATGACTTTAGTCAGTTTTTGAGTTACCAGGAATTTTCTCATCAAATATTATTACCTTATTTTGCAGGCTCAAGTGTAGAAAATGAATTAGAAGATATCGTTAACAAAGCTTTTAATTTTCCATTAATTAACAAAGATTATTTTGAAAAAGATCTTCAGTACTCTGTTCTTGAATTGTTCCATGGACCAACTGCAGCATTTAAAGACTTTGGGGCGCGTTTCTTATCTTTGACAATGTCTGAGATAACTAGAAAAAATAAAAACCCTGGAATAACCACTATTTTGGTTGCCACATCAGGAGATACCGGAGGTGCTGTTGCATCAGCTTTTGATCAATGCCCTGAATTTAAAGTGGTGGTTTTGTTTCCAGAAGGAAGAGTCTCTCCAAGACAAAAGCATCAGTTAACTTGCTGGGGTGATAATGTCACTTCAATTGAGGTTAAAGGAGAGTTTGACGACTGTCAGCGGTTGGTTAAAGAAGCTTTTAGTAACAATGAACTCTCAATGAAGCATAATTTATGTTCTGCCAATAGTATTAATATTGGTCGTTTGCTTCCTCAAGCAACTTATTACGCATGGTCTAGCTTAAAGCGATATAAAGGATCTGGAGATAATACGAGTTTTATTGTGCCGACAGGTAATTTAGGTAATGCTTTTGCCTGTTTTATTGCCAAAGAGATGGGGTTTCCAATAGATCAGATTATTTTTGCAACCAATTCGAATAAAACCATTTCCGATTTTATTTCCACAGGCCAATGGGAACCAAGAGCGACACTACCTACGTTAGCCTCTGCAATGGATGTTGGCAATCCAAGTAATATGGAAAGATTCTTTCATTTTTTTGATAGTCCTGAGACCTTGATTGATAAACTTCAAGCCGTATCGGTAACCGACGAACAGATCATCGACCAAATCAGAAGTGAGTATCAAGATAATCAAATACTGTGTTGTCCTCATACTGCAACCGCTTTGCATGTCTATCGAGGACTTTGTGATAGTGATAAAAAAGAGACCCATTGGTGTATTGCTGCTACAGCACACCCATCAAAATTCGAAAACATAGTCGAACCAATCATTGGCGAAGAGATTATGGTGCCTGAGAAGCTTAGAGCTCTTCTTGAACTTGATTCATCCTTTGTAACAATAGACCCAGAACTGAATCAATTGGTTGATATTATTGCTTCTGCTTAAAGAAAAGCCTCTCTGAGTTTTGATAAGTGTTTAACATCACTTCTTGGAGATCTAATTTTTTTAACTCAGCAATCGCTTGGGCTATATAGGGTAAAAAACATGGTTCATTTCTCCTTGTTTTTAATTCCTTCTCCAAGGCCTTAGGCATAAGGTAGGGTGAGTCGGTTTCAATTAATAACTTATCCATGGGAATATAGTGAATTGAATCAATCAGATCTTGGTTTCTTCGTGGATCACAAAGCCAGCCGGTAATGCCAATATACAATCCAATATCCAGGTATGCTTTCAGTTGTTTTTTATTTCCGGTGAAACAATGAGCTACACCATCAATGACCGAAGACTCATGCTCTTTTAAAATGCCAATAAAGTCATTATGTGCATCTCTTTGATGGAGAAAAATGGGGAGAGAATTTTTAAGAGCAATTTGAAGTTGGATCCGGAAGACTTTTTGTTGCTCTCTAGGTTCTGAAAAGTTTCTAAAATAGTCCAAGCCACATTCTCCTACGGCCACAATATTTTCGTTTTGTATTAACTCATCAAGTGTCTCAGCGAATAAATCGTCTGCTTCTTTGGCATGGTGAGGATGTACCCCTGATGTTCCCCATAGAATCCCAGAGTATTGCTTTATCATTGCAGCCACCCTTTTTGATTCACTGATAGAACTTGCTGTGACTATAATTTTTGCTATGCCAGCATCCTGACTTCTCTTGATGACTTGGTCAATATCAAGATCATAGCTTTCATGAGTTAGATTGGCTCCGATATCGATTAATTGAGTTGCCATAAATTTTTCTATAATTTATTGATACAATGCCAGTGCATCAAATTTGAAGAGTTATGAAATTGTATAAACAAAAACTACTGTTGCTCTTTTTAGTTCTTTTGGTCAGCCCGCCTGATTCGAATTCAATTGAAACAGACTCTAACCTTATAATCAAACAAAGCTATGAAGACTATCTTGGAGAACATAAAGATGATTTAATTCGTAGTTATCAATCTCTCTTGAGCAAACTCGCTGAGAGTGAAAATGAGAGCGTTGTTTCTCTGCTGACATTACATGAATTTTTAATTGCAGATATCTCCAACAGAAAAGACAAAAAAAAATTTTCAAAATCTTGCATTGATCGAAATCAAATCATACAACAATCGAATCGTTATCCTCCTGAAGTGTACGCATTTCTTTCTGCTTGCTATGGTTTAAGCGCTCAAAGTAACTTATTAAAGGCCGCTAGTCATGGTGCTAAATCTGGTCGGATGATTGAGCGGGCTCTTGAAATCGACTCAAACAATCCCTTTATATACTTGGTAAAGGGGATAGGGGACTATCAAAGACCCGAACTATTTGGTGGCAGCTCTGAAAATGCAATCAAGAACCTCAATCGAGCCATAGATTTATACCAAATGCGTCTGGAGAACACCATGCAGATAGGAGAAGCTATAGCTCATTATCATCTTGCAGTGATTTATTTTTTTACAAAGCAAGAATTTGAGCTCTCTTTAAAGCATGCTCGATTAGCCTTAAAACTAGAGCCCAATTATAGAAGGGCAATGACTTTTGAAAACCAATTAATGACGATCGTCAAAGAAACTGAACTTATTAATTGATCTTAGTCGGGTTGCCATTTAAACAAAAAGGCACCTAGTGATGTAAATACAACAGAGATCACTATTAGAATCATAAGTTCAAAAGAAATCTCGGTGATGGTTGCCCCATCAATCATGATTGCTCTTGCCGCATTCAGTGTGTGTGTCAGAGGGAAAAAATTGGAAAGAGTTATTACCCACTCCGGTGATCCTTCCAAGGAGAAAAATATCCCAGATAAAGTCATCATCGGCCAGGTCATAAGATTGAGTAATCCTCCGGCTAGTTCTTCACTCGAGACTCTCGAAGCAATCAGCAAACCCATGGAAATGAGTGAAGTAGCTCCCAGTATCCCAACCAGCAGCAATACAAAGTAACTGCCTTCCATTCTTGTTTCAAGAATAAAACTAGCCCCTATATAAATAAAAATTGCCATAGACATTGTCAGGATTAATCGAGACAGGACTTGAGCAATAATGAATTCTATTGCTTGTAGTGGCGTTGCTTTAAGCCGTTTAAGGAAACCATTCTTTCTATAACGCACAATGACATAGCCCACACCAAATAAACAGCCAAACATTAAATTCATACCAAGCACCCCAGGCAGGAGCCATTCAACGTAACGGATGTTTTTTCCTTGCACAACACCTTTAAGGAATTCATCTTTTGAGGATTGTAGAAGGATTTTCTCAACCATATAGCCCGTTGGTGACTCTTCATTTATCCAGTAATGAATGACTGGACCATCTAGGTCAACAAGCATGTCTAATTTATGCCTTCTAACTGATTCCAATCCAGCATCTTGATCAACTATTTGGATTTTATTAATGTATCGGATATCCATGAACGGATGATCAATTTCACTGATGACTGGATTGTTGGTTAGGACTCCAATTTTGAACTGGTTTCGTTCTCCTGCAGAAAAGACAAAATTGAGACCAAAAAGCACTATCACTGGAAACATTATATTCCATGACAATGTACCCCTATCCCTTACAAATTCAAGGTTTCTTGCATGAAAGACTGCCAAAATCCTAGCTATCATGAGCGGAGTTCGCTCCCAGTGAGTTCGAGAAATAAATCTTCCAAATTAAAGGATCTAATTTTCAAGTTATCAAGGGAAATATTATGTTTTTTTAAGAGATCCAAAGTGCTCGAAATGTCTCGAGTATATATTTCATAATGCCCATATTTGAGTTCATATTTTATAGGTATATCTAACTCACCATTCACCACTTCATTTTCTGGTAGTTCCAAAATAACTTCTTTAAAATGAGCAGCTATTAATTTTTTTGGTTCACCACTGGCTAAAATTTTACCCTTGTCCATGATGATAATTTCATCGCAGAGGTAATCGGCTTCTTCCATATAATGCGTAGTCAGTATTATGGTCGTTTTTCTTAATTTGATTTTCTCCACCATGTTCCAAAAATTACGCCTAGCTTGAGGATCAAGACCTGTTGTTGGTTCATCCATAAATAATAATTCAGGTTGGTTGATCAGAGCAATGGCAACCAGTAATCTCTGTCTTTGACCTCCTGATAATTTCCTATTGTCTCTAGACAGAAGGTTTTCTAGAGAACATTCCTGAATGATTTCATCCAGATGAGCTGGATGAGGATACAATTTATGAAACAATTTCAATGTTTCTTTAACTGTCAAGAATTCTTGTAAGGCCGTCGCTTGAAATTGAATGCCTGTTTCCTTGTGAAAGTTCTTATTAATGGGCTGATCTTTATATAGGATAGTTCCTCCATCAGACGCAGTAATGCCTTCAATAATTTCTATAACAGTTGTTTTCCCAGCTCCATTGGGTCCAAGTAAACCAAAGCATATCCCTTTTTTTACAGCAAAACTAATCCCGTCGACAGCGATCACGTCCGGGTATTTTTTCCTCAAATTTTTAACTTCAAGTATGTTTAACATGTATCAAGCTTAGAATTTTTAGTTTAAGTAACTAAGCGCCTAATAACGTATTGCAAGATGCCACCATGTAGAAAGTAATCCCATTCCTTTGGGGTATCAATTCGAACTTTAGTAATGAATTCTTTACTGGTTTCTTGTTCATTGTTGGTGGCAGTTATTTTAATGTGTTTACTGTCAGGATGAATATTTTCTATATCAAATAACTCGAAACCATCTAATTGGAGTTGATCTGCATTTTCACCAGTATTGAATTCCAGGGGCAACACACCCATTCCAATCAGGTTGGATCGGTGGATACGTTCAAATGATTCCGCAATCACAGCTTTAACACCTAGGAGTGCAGTTCCTTTGGCTGCCCAATCCCTTGATGATCCGGTACCATATTCTTTCCCTGCAATGACTATAAGTTCAGTTTGGTTTTGTTGGTAGTGCGATGCAGCCTCGTAAATTGAAATAGGCTCTGTTCCTGGAGATAGTTTGGTCCAACTCCCTTCAGTTGCAGCTGCCAATTTATTTCTCAGTCTAATATTTGCAAAAGTACCCCTCATCATCACTTCATGATTGCCTCTTCTGGAGCCATAGGAATTAAAATCCTTTTTTTCCACTCCTCGTTCCAATAAATACTGTCCTGCAGGTGAGCTAGGATCAATACTGCCAGCAGGAGAGATATGGTCTGTGGTTACAAAGTCTCCTAACAGAGCCAGTACTCTTGCTTGTTTAATTTTTGTTCTTGGTTCAGGTTTCATGGTCATGGAATCAAAATAAGGAGGTTTCTTGATGTAAGTTGAGTCTTGATCCCAGTCAAAAATTTCTCCCTTTGGTGTAGTTATGTTCTGCCAATTCGAATCACCATCAATGGCTGTTGTATAACTTTGATTAAACATTTCCGGGGTTATAGTTTCCGTTATCAATTGTTGAATCTCTTGTTGTGCTGGCCAAATATCACGGAGGAAGATTTCTGTTCCGTTTTCCAGTGTTCCAAGGGGCTCTTTGCTCAGATTGATCATGATGGAGCCTGCTATAGCATAGGCAACAACCAAGGGTGGTGATGCCAGAAAATTAAGCTTTACCAAAGGATGAATACGACCCTCAAAATTTCTATTTCCCGACAAGACACTGGAAGTAATGAGTGCTTCTGATGAGACAGTTTTAGCAACTTCTACATTCAGTGGACCTGAGTTACCAATGCAGGTGGTACAGCCATAGCCGACAAGGTTAAAACCGAGCGACTCAAGGTCTTCAAGAAGATTAGTTTTTTTGAGATATTCAGTGACAACTCTTGAACCTGGAGCTAGGCTGGTTTTCACCCAAGGTTTTGGCTTTAGTCCTAATTTTCTGGCATTTCTTGCTAACAGGCCAGCAGCAATCATGACTGCTGGATTTGATGTATTGGTGCAACTGGTGATAGCAGCAATCAACACAGATCCATGACTCAATTCATCGCATTGTCTGTTGGCATTGCCAAGCTCTTTCTCAATAACTGTTGGCACTGTATCCAGATTGATACGATCATGAGGCCTTTTTGGTCCTGAAATACAAGGTTGGATATTTTCTAAGTGCAGTTCAATAATATCTTTATAGTTAGCTTCTGGTTGTCCACTTTCCCGCCACAGATTCTGAGTTTTAGCATACTTTTCAACCAACTCTATGTGATGACTATCTCTTCCGGTTAAGTGTAAATAGCGGATGGTTTCTTTATCGATTGGAAAAATGGCACAAGTACTTCCGAATTCAGGAGCCATATTACTGAGTGTGGCTCTGTCTGAAACTGGAAGATTCGCAAGATCATCACCAAAGAACTCAACAAATTTTCCGACTACTCCATGTGTTCTCATTAGTTCAGTAACAGTAAGGACCAAATCTGTTGCGGTGACTCCATCCTCAAGTCGACCACAGACCTTGATGCCAACTACATCGGGTATCAGCATAGTGATGGGCTGTCCCAGCATTGCAGCCTCTGCTTCTATACCACCCACTCCCCAACCCAGTGTTCCAATTCCATTAATCATGGTTGTATGAGAGTCTGTACCAACTAAAGTATCTGGGAAAGCAACCCTTCCATGCTCTCTTTGTTCTGAGAAAATAACACGACCCAAATACTCAAGATTGACTTGATGAATGATACCTGTGTTGGGTGGTATGACTTTAAAGTTAGAGAAGGATTCTTGTCCCCATTTTAGAAATTTGTAACGTTCTTTGTTTCTTTCAAACTCAATTTTATTATTTTGATCCAAGGCATTTTGTGTACCAAAATGATCCACTTGAACTGAATGATCTATGACTAATTCTGCTGGAGAGAGAGGGTTGATATCATTGGGGTTTCCTCCTAATTCAGAAACTGCATCTCTCATAGCGGCGAGATCAACGACAGCTGGCACTCCAGTGAAATCTTGCAGGATGACTCGACTCGGAGTGAACGATATTTCTGTTGTTGTTTTTGATTTTGGATTCCAATTAATAATTGCATCTGCATCCTCTGAATGGGAATCATCAGTGTCATGGTGTCTCAGAACATTTTCCAAAAGGATTTTGTGAGAGTAGGGGATTGTAGCTAGTTTTGATTTTTCAACCGTATTTAGATCGTTGTAAAAATACTTGATGCCATTGATTTCAAACGATTGAAGCGATTTAGTCATAAAAATAGTCCATTAATCTTTTCTCTAATCTTGGGCGGTGATTGTATCTGAATACTTCCTTTTTGTCTTTAGTTCGATGCATTGGGTTGAGGCATAATTTTACCTCCACCTAAACATTCATCTTGTTCGTAAAACACCATGTATTGTCCATAAGTAATCGCCCATTGTGGTTCTTTAAAATCAACTTCCAACCCTTTTCGATTGGGCGTTATTTTGCATTGTACGTCCGATTGACGATACCGGTTTTTTGCAAAACAGTGGAAGCTTTTTTCTATTTCCAGATTTTTTATAGGCTCAGAGTGTAACCAACGGACTTTTTCAACAAATACCTTTTGGGTCCATAAAATGGGATGCTCTCTTCCTTGGACAACTACCAGGCGGTTATTTTCCATGTCTTTTTTAGCAACATACCATGGCTGATCTGGCTTGTTCTTAATTCCACCAATCCCAAGATCTTTTCGTTGGCCGATCGTGAAATACATTAACCCTTCATGACTCCCAAGCTCTTCACCTTCTTCGGATATAATCACCCCTGGTTTTGGAGGCAGAAAAGTTTTTAAAAAGTCTTTAAAAGGCCTCTCACCAATGAAACAAATTCCAGTGCTGTCTGGTTTGTTGTAATTAGGTAGTCCTTTTCTATTTGCGTACTCTCTGACTTCTTTTTTTGTCATTTCCCCAATCGGGAAAAGTATTGAGTTCATAATTTCTGGATTAATCGAGTGTAGGAAATAACTTTGGTCCTTTTCCCGATCCAGTCCTTTTAATAGACTTAATCTTTGCTGATCTTTTTTGATTCGTGCGTAATGTCCTGTTGCTATTTTTTTTGCACCCAGTCTGAATGCATGGTTGGTAAAGTCATCAAATTTAATCATTCTATTGCAAAGCACATCAGGGTTTGGTGTTAACCCCATATCAAATTCTTTTAATGTTTGATCAAAAACTTTTTCTTTGTATTCTTTAGAAAAATTCACATGATGCAATGTTATACCCAACTCTCTACAGACCTGCCTTGTATCTTGAAAATCTTGAGCTGCTGTGCAGAAGGGCTCGTCATCTTCCCAATTGGTCATGTGTAGGGCTTCTACTTCAAAACCTTGCTCGATCAGCATAGAAGCAGATACAGCAGAATCGACACCACCCGACATTCCTACCATGATTAAATTGTTCACTCCCATGTTGAATTACTTGGGAACTATATTTTTTTTGCCAGTATTGATGCAAACCCAAGATAGTTGTTTGGAGACAGATCGAGCAATTCTTGTTGAACTGATTTTGAAACATCTAACGATTGGATAAATTGTTCGAAATGATTTTTATTAAAATCTTCTCCACGAGTTAAGTTTTTGAGTTGTTCATAGGCATTGTCAATATGTTCTCGACGTAAAATTGTCTGAATGGCTTCAGCAATAATTTCCCAGTGAGCATCAAGATCCTGTTTCATTTTGGCTTCATTGACTCTAATTTTTCCCAAACCTCTTTTCAGTGAGCTACAGGCAATTTCTGTGTGCCCAAAACAAGAACCTATGTTTCTAAGAGCGGTAGAATCACTCAAATCTCTTTGCATTCTTGAATTAGATAGTTTGGAACTAAGATGGGTCAATAACGCATTAGCAATTCCCAAATTTCCTTCTGCATTTTCGAAATCAATGGGATTGATTTTATGTGGCATGGTTGAGGAGCCCACTTCATTGCTATTCATTAGTTGTTCAAAATAACCCATTGAAATGTAAAGCCAGAGATCTTTGCTGAAATTCAATAAAATATTATTCATTCTTATCATGCAATGGAATAATTCAGCGATCCAGTCATGAGGCTCAATTTGGGTGGTATAAGGATTGTTTGTTAAGTTTAAGGTTTGCAAGAAATTTTCTGAAACTTTTGGCCAATCAATATTTGGGTAAGCAATTTTATGAGCATTAAAATTCCCAACAGCACCATTCATTTTGGCCTTATATTTCAGTCTATCCAGTAAGTCGAATTGTTGTTCAAGACGATAGAGAAAATTAGCGAATTCTTTACCCATTGTGGTTGGTGTTGCGGGTTGTCCGTGGGTATGGGCTAGCATTGCCAGATCGTGCCATTGGTGCGAGAAAGATCTTAGTGATGATGTAATCTCTTCAAGGGAGATGCGGATGGCCTTCACCCCATTCTGAATCATCAAAGCATAGGAGATATTGTTGATGTCTTCAGATGTACAGCCAAAATGAATGAATGCAATATAGTCTTTAGAATTAGGCAGTGACGACAATTTATCTTGCAGGTAGTATTCAACTGCTTTGACGTCGTGATTGATTTCAGACTCAATTTCTTTGACCTGTAGAGCCTCCTCTATAGAGAATTCATCAATAATCTTTTGCAATCCCTGACTGACCTCATTAGGCATCATTTTAATGTCTTTTATGTCTGCTTCTTGAGCCAAAAACTGAAGCCATTTTATTTCAGTAATAACTCGATATTTGATCAGAGATGCTTCGCTGAAGAGATCCCTTAAATGAGCACATTTTTCTGCGTACCTCCCATCTATTGGAGAGATTGCCTGCAGTTGATGTTTTTTCATGAAATTCACCTGTACTTACAAAAGTGAATGATACACTAATCTTACTTTCTTGACCGCCATTGTGTGTGTATTATCGTATATGGATATGTGGAGTACAAAATGACTGATAAAGATTATCGCCTAGAAAAAGACAGTATGGGGGAGCTTAAAGTACCGAGCGAAAAACACTGGGGGGCACAAACACAGCGTGCTTTAGAAAACTTTAAAATAAGTAATACTAAGATGCCGTCTGAATTCATTCAATCATTGGCTTTACTAAAATGGGCTATATCAGCTGCCAATTGTGATCTGGGTTTACTTTCAAGTGATAAATCACAAGCCATTGGTAAAATTGCACTAGAAATTGCAGAAGGCGAATTTTCTGATGAGTTTCCAGTTGATGTTTTTCAAACAGGATCTGGAACCAGTACGAATATGAATATGAATGAGGTGATTGCTAATCTAGGCTCCTCTGCAGGCATGCCAATACATCCTAATGATGATGTCAATATGGGACAAAGTAGTAATGATGTGATCCCATCGGCAATCAACGTGGCATCAACACTTTTGATAAAAAATAGTTTGCTTGGTTCTCTGTCACACCTACAAAAAACCCTTGAAGATAAATCCTCAAGCTTATCCGGTATTGTCAAAACAGGCAGAACTCATCTAATGGATGCCATGCCTATAACTTTTGGTCAAGAAATAGGGGCATGGGCGAGCCAGATAGAGGCAGCAAAAAGACAATTTGAAGCAACTTTACCAACGATGCAACACCTAGCAATAGGGGGAACTGCTGTTGGCACAGGCGTTAACTCTCATCCTGACTTATCGGAGAAAGTTTCAAAACTACTCAATCAAAAAACAGGATTAAACTTTCAACCATCGACCGATTTATTCAAGGCCATAAGTGCTCAGGATGGATCATTGGAATTGTCATCCAATGCTCGAAATCTTGCAGTTGCCTTAATAAAAATTGCCAATGATCTGCGTTGGATGAATAGTGGACCGCTTGCTGGCTTAGGTGAAATATCACTCCCACCGTTGCAACCAGGAAGTAGTATTATGCCTGGGAAAGTGAATCCTGTTATACCTGAATCTGTTTTGATGGTTGCAGCCCAGGTCATAGGGAATGACGCAACTATTGTCCTCGCTGCACAGTCAGGTAATTTTCAGTTGAACGTGATGTTACCGGTGATTGCATTCAATCTTATTCAGTCTGTTTCACTTCTAAGTCATGCGTGTATGGCGCTAGCAGACAAAGCTATAAAGGACTTTGAGGTCAATCAAGAAAATATAGACGCAGTGATCAACAAGAATCCAATATTAGTCACAGCATTAAACGATACGATTGGTTATGAACAGGGTGCGATCATCATTAAGAAAGCTTATCAGGAAAAAAGAACCATTATTGATGTTGCTCTGGAGATGACCGAATTGGATGAGAGTGAATTGAAAGAATTATTGAACCCATCCAATTTAACGAATAATAAGCTTTGAAATCTGAAAAAACCATCCCTAACGATTGTGCTTGAAAACATCAGACAAAAATTTCAAGATAGCCATCTGTTTGATGATCCAGTCACCAATGTAATGAATAGATTGCCTCAGGAAATTGTTGATAATTATCTGCAAAAAACTGATCTGAAGCACGCGGGTGTTTTGATAGGATTAGAAGAAAATGCAAAATCGGGCTTAAATGTTTTACTCACTAAAAGAACAACAAAACTCAAACAACATGCCGGTGAGATCAGCCTACCAGGAGGCACCTATGATCAACAAAAAGACCAAGATATTCTTAGTACGGCTTTGAGAGAAGCCCATGAGGAAATTGGTCTTGATAAAGACCAAGCTGAAATATTAGGTTTTCTTGAGCCACAAGTCAGTCTTGGAACCGGTTTCATTGTTACGCCTTTAATTGCAAGCATTGAGAGCAATTTTGTACCTAAAATAGATGCCAATGAAGTTGCAGAACTTTTTTCTGTACCCCTTAGTTTTTTTCTGGATCAAAACAATTTAAAACATGAATACCGAATTTTTGATCAGATCAAATGGTCGGTTTATAGTTACAATTACCACCAATATATGATTTGGGGCTTAACAGCCCAAATCATTCGAAAATTTTGTAAAGAATTAATCCAGTAATAATTAATTTAAGGTGATCCATTGGAAAAATTATTAGCCATTATGCAAGAACTTAGAGATCCTAAAACAGGTTGTCCTTGGGATATTGAGCAAACGTTTGATTCAATCTCAAACTGTGCTGTAGAGGAGGCCTATGAGGTTGTTGAGTCCATAGAAGATCAAGATTTTCAACAACTAAAAAATGAATTAGGTGATTTGCTTTTTCAAGTAGTTTTTCATTCTGAAATGGCGAACGAACTTAATCTGTTTAATTTTCAAGATGTTGTCGATTCAATTTCAGAGAAGTTGACATCAAGACACCCACATGTTTTTGGTGAAGATCCAGTCAACGATGCTAAAACTCAAGTAAATCTTTGGGAACACCATAAAATTAAGGAGATGAAACTAGCAGCTAGCGAGGTAAAAATTCTGGATGGGATCGGTACCAATCAGCCTGCTCTGAACCGGGCATTGAAACTCAGCAAGAGAGCCGCATCGGTTGGATTCGATTGGCAATCCGAGCAAGAAGTACTCACTAAAATTACCGAAGAACTCGATGAGCTCAAAGTCGCTGTAGAGAACCAAGACAGTGAATCCATCAAAGAGGAGATAGGCGATCTTCTTTTTAGTGTTGTCAATATTGCTAGATACTCCCAACTTGATCCAGAGAACGCCTTAAGACAATCAAACCGAAAATTTGAAACTCGATTCGGAAAAATGGAAGAAAAACTTCTTGCTACAGATCAAAAAATGGAAAATTTATCTTTTACCGAAATGGACAGATTGTGGGAGCAGGTTAAAAGTCAGGAATAGAAAATGAACCCTCTCGTTTCTGAACGATTTTCAATTCTAAAAAAATACAGCAGGCAATTATCCTCAAAGCCTGGCGTTTATTGTATGGTCAATGATAAAGAAACGATCGTCTATGTCGGTAAAGCAAAAAATTTGAGAAAACGAGTAGGCAGTTACTTCAGTCAAACTAAGAACAACCAAAAATCTCAAGCAATTCTTTCAGCAACTTATGAGATTCATGTCACCATCACCAGAACCGAGAGAGAAGCTTTGATTTTGGAAAATAGTTTAATCAAAGAACACAAACCTCGTTTTAATATTTTACTCAAAGACAGTAAAAGCTATCCCTTTATAGAGGTGTCATTAAGCGACGAATTTCCTCGTTTTTCATTCCATAGAGGCAAGCAGGATAGTAAAGGAGCCGTGTATTTTGGTCCATATCCCAATGTCAATGCTCTCAGAGACACACTCAGCCAATTGCAGAAAATATTTAGGTTGAGAAATTGCGAAAAGTCGTTTTTTAATCATCGATCTAGAGTCTGCCTACAACACCAAATTAAAAGATGCTCAGGACCTTGTGTGGGTATGATTGATAAAAAAGACTATACCTTTGATGTCAATCAGGGTCTCGAATATTTGAAAGGCAATAATCGTTTTGTCATCGATGAATTTCTCAAGAAAATGGATCAAGCGTCTAACAATAAAGAATATGAGAAAGCTGCCTTTTATAGGGATCAAGTCAGTTCATTAAAGATGATTCAGGCCCACCAGTTTGCTGATGGCAAGATCCCGATCGATCTGGATGCCGTGGCATTGTCCTATGATTTGGACATGTTTTGTATTTCGGTTCTGTTTGTTCGTGGCGGTCGGATAATGGGAAGCAAAAACTTTTTTCCTACAAAAACAAAATTGGCAGGTGAGGAAGAAGTTCTAGAATCTTTTCTGATGCAATATTACCTTGAACACGATGTTCCTAATGAAGTGATTATCAACCACAAAATTGATCACCTAGAAACTATTCAAGAAGTGTTGTCTGAGAAGACGAATCATTCAGTGCAAATCAAACTACGGGTGAGAATGGATCGAAAACAGTGGATCAAAATCGCAGCTACCAACTCCCAGGAAGCCTTGACAACAAAATTGGCAATCAGGTCAACCATCCGATCTCAATTACTATCCTTGTCAGAACTATTAGAACTGGAAGATGAAATTATCAAGATTGAATGCTTTGATATTAGCCATACGACCGGTGATAAATGTGTTGCGGCGTGCATCGCTTTTAATGGTGAAGGGTTTGAAAAGAAATCGTACAGGCGCTTTAATATTTCAGGAATTACTCCAAGTGATGATTATGCAGCGATCAAACAAGCAGTGTCTCGTCATTACAAAAAAGCATTGAAAGCAAACGATTTTTTACCCGATATAGTTATGATTGATGGAGGTAAGGGGCAATTGAATGTTGCCAGAGAAGCATTAATGGAATTAGGCATCAACGAGATACCTTTGATTGCGATAGCTAAAGGTATTCGAAGGAAATCGGGAGAAGAAAAAATCTTCCTCAATGAGCAGCAAATTCCATTGTTTTTAGAGAAGCATTCTCCTGCGAGACACTTGTTACAAAAAATAAGAGACGAGGCACATCGCTTTGCGATCACTGGTCACCGGGCAAAGAAAAGAAAAACATTGTTAACATCGGATTTAGAATCCATTGAAGGGATTGGCCCAGTTAAGAAAAAAAACCTCATCAGACAATTTGGAGGCATTCAGGAAGTCAAAAGAGCCTCTGTTGAAGATTTGATGACAATCAATGGCATCAATAAGCCTTTAGCAAATAGAATTTATAATTTTTTTAACTCAAGCTGATCTTTCTTCGTCAATCCATACTATAATCTGTGAACATGAATAGCACATACAATGTAGCCAATCTTCTGACTTTTGTCCGGATCGTTTGTATTCCTCTAATCGTTATTATTTTTTTTCTGCCCACTGATCTTTCAAGACCTATAACTGCGGTAATTTTTATAGTAGCTTCCATCACCGATTGGTTAGATGGTTGGGTAGCAAGAGAATTTAATCAAAGTTCGAAACTGGGTGCATTTCTAGATCCAGTGGCTGACAAATTGATTGTTTCCGTGGCTTTAATTTTAATCGTGCAGAGCGATCCCACTATTTTGAACAGTATCATTGCAGCTATCATTATAGGAAGAGAAATTACCGTTTCTGCATTGAGAGAGTGGATGTCGGAACTGGGAGCCCGTCATCAGGTTTCAGTCATCGGTTATGCCAAACTCAAAACCGTTCTGCAAATGTTTGGTCTATCCTTTATGCTTTATCAAATACCTATTTTCGGACTCCCTATTTATACAATCGGTCAGCTTCTATTAGTCGTTGCTGCCATTCTAACTCTGTGGACTATGCTCGTTTATCTTACAAAGGCATGGCCCGTTATCATAAAATAGTGACCCAAGATCATGAAAGATAGAATCATTATAATTCTTGTTATTTGCCTACTGCCCATCACTGCTTTTGCCAAAGATGAACCTTTGGATGTATTTGAAAGAATCATGGAAGAGCAATGGCAAAGGAGGCTCGATGAAAATCCAGTTTCCGCTTCCTATTTGGGAGACAAGAGAGCCAACCAGGACTGGCCTGATATTTCAAATGCAGCTGTCCGTGAGCGACAGAAAAAAGACCGAGAGGTTCTGGATAAAATAAGATCGATTGACCCTGCAACATTACCAGAATCAGAGCAATTGAATTATAGATTGTTTCTTTACAATTATGAGAGAGCTGTTGATGCTCAACGATTTGATCGTCATCTATTGCCATTTAGTCAAAGAGGCGGGATTCAACTGGAGCATGAAACAGCAGAGGGCTTATCCTTTCAGACAAAACAAGATTATGAAGATTGGTTGGTCAGGTTGACCAAGCTGCCGGCTTTAATTTCAGCCCATATTGAATTAGCAAAGCTAGGGATTCAAAAAGGGATTACTGCACCCAAGGTGTTGATGCAGAGAATTCCAAAACAAATTAGATTGCAAATGACCGATGACCCCAAAAAGAGTCCTTTCTATAAAGTTTTTGAAAATATTTCAGATAAAATTGATACCCAAGATCAGCTTCATATTCAACAACGGGCTCTGCTAGTGATTCAAGATCAGGTGATTCCAGCTTACCGTATCTTGGATAAATTTTTTATCAACGAGTACCTCCCTGCTGCTAGGGAATCCTATGGTGTCTACGATCTTCCCAATGGATACCAGTGGTATGAACAACTTTCAAAGTGGCACACCACAACAGCTCTTAGTCCTGATGAAATTCATCAGATAGGTCTGAGAGAGGTCCAAAGGATTCGAGGTGAAATGCAAACGATCATTGAATCCCTCAATTGGGAAGGAACGTTTGATGAGTTCTTAACTTACCTTAGAACGGACCCACAGTTTTATTTTGAAACAGAAGAGGAATTACTCCAAGCATACCTGGCTACGTCTAAGAGAATTGATCCACTACTGACACGATTGTTTGATACTTTACCTAGGATGCCTTATGGCATTAAACCAATTCCAATAGAATCTGCCCCTGATACTACTACAGCTTATTATATGAGTCCTGCTGCTGATGGCACTAGGGCGGGTTATTATTATGTGAATTTATATCGACCTGAAGTGAGACCCAAATATGAAATTGAAGTATTGTCAGTCCACGAAGCTGTGCCAGGGCATCATTTGCAAATAGCCTTGGCGATGGAATTAGAAAACATCCCAAATTTCAGGCGATTTTCAGGATACACTGCTTTTGTAGAAGGTTGGGGTTTGTATAGTGAGAGCTTAGGTGAAGAATTAGATCTGTATCAAGATCCTTATTCTAAATTCGGAGCACTGACTTATGAAATGTGGCGTGCGATTCGTTTGGTTGTGGATACAGGAATGCATTATAAAGGTTGGAGCAGAGATGCAGCGATTGATTTTTTTAAAACTAATGCAGCAAAAACTGAACAAGATATTGTCAATGAGATTGACCGCTATTTAATTATGCCCGGACAAGCACTAGCTTATAAAATTGGTCAATTGAAGATATTGGAACTGAAGAACAGAGCCATTAAGGAACTAGGGGAATCGTTTGACATTAAGGCCTTTCACGATCTGATATTAGGGCAGGGTGCTCTTCCACTGAGCGTTCTAGAAGAGAGGGTTGATCAGTACTTACTAGAGCTCAAATAATATTTCGAAATTAGTTTGTAGTAGCAATTCTATCTCTTCTGCGGTATATCCTGTGTCTTGCATGGCAGTTAAAAAGCGATCCAAGTGACTCTTTGTATAACCTGGGAATTGGGGCCCATCTGAGCCATAAATGACCTTACCAATGAGACCATTCTCTTTAATGATTTTTAGGTATTCAGGTAGAACTTTTTCAGCCTTGCTGGCTCCCAAAGCACCTGGTTCTAAATAGACATTGTCATATCTTTTTGCCAAGGTAATGGCAGAATCCAGATAAGTCAGTGAAACAGTAGCACTATCGTATCCAGAATGACCAAGAATAAATTGAGTGTTTGGATATTTTCTGATTGAATTTTCTAGATATATTGGATCTACGTAGGGAGGTTCGAGTCTAGTGTAGGGGTTTGGACTGGTTCCGGTGTGAACATATATAGGTTTATTTAAACGCCCTGAAATTTCATAAATACCATCAAAGCGATCGTCATCCAACCTGATTTGTTGGTGAGCATGAGCTAGTTTCAAACCAACCATATTGTATTTTCCGATATCTTGTTCAAGTTTCTCAAGTTGATATTCACTGTCTAGGTTCCAGTGATCAACTCGTATACTTGCAAAGCCTAACATCCGATCGGGATAATTCCTGATTTGTTCGTTCAGGAATTCATTACTGGCAATGCCAGTAGTGTCTGGGCTGTAGACTGCAAAAACACCAGCCCTTCGGATACCGGCTTTATTCAGTTGTTTAATGATTCCCTCAGAGGTAGTGCCATTGGCAAGTAAATATTTAATTACAAATTTAAATGGTTTGGGAACTCGTTCAGAATATCTTTTCTTGTAAGGCTCAGTTAACGCCTCCCAGGTACCTGTGTGCATATGCATATCAATGACATCGATGACCTTACCCTCAAGAGTCACTCCAAAAGTTTGATTGTCAGAACTGGCGTCACTAGTAAAGTAACGAATACCTAAAAAAAGAAGGATTATTATCAGAACGGATCTAAATATAATTTTTTTCATATCAATACAGAGCTTATTCTAGTCAATATATCAGGAAGTTGGCTCCAATCGTTTATTATTTTTCCAGTAACGCATTCAAGGCAAAACCATAAACATCTGAAATATTATCAATGATCTTATCTTTTGGTGTTCCGGCTCCATGACCTGCCCGAGTTTCAATCCGAATTAAAATTGGATTCTCACAATTCTGAGCACGCTGCATTCTGGCAGCAAATTTATAGGAGTGTGAGGGAACAACTCGATCATCTAATTCGGAAGTGGTGATCAGCGTTGGTGGGTAACATTGATCATCTTTGATATTGTGATAGGGAGAGTATTTTATTATCACTTTGAAATCATCTTCTTTTTCAGGCGATCCATAATCGCTTTCCCAAGCCCATCCAATGGTAAATTTATTAAACCTCAGCATATCCATGACCCCAACACCAGGCAGGGTAGCACCAAAAAGCTCAGGTC
>Ga0208408_1000049_pt1 | contig 86188 bp, 78 predicted proteins | sample ETNtaG_4_FD_185776 | JGI IMG/M metagenome (GOLD analysis project Ga0208408, IMG submission 185776) | Marine microbial and viral communities from oxygen minimum zone, Eastern Pacific Ocean - ETNP201406SV67 (SPAdes) (version 2) | ecosystem: Environmental > Aquatic > Marine > Oceanic ... | reverse complement strand
AGTTTTCAACAGAAAGGGCAGACAGATTGAAAAGATTAAAGACGGAGATTCCTGATAAATAACATGTCTTATGAAAATTTCCCAATTGCAGTAGTAGATAATGGCGGTCAGTGGACACACCGAGAATATAGAGTTCTAAATTATTTAGGGTGCAGAGCTGAAATAGTTTCTAATGTTACTCCAATTGAAGAATTAGATAGATTTCAAGCTTTAGTGTTGTCAGGAGGAGCTCCAAGAATTGAAAGCGAGTCTGAAGCACTGGGCTTAATCTCAGAATATTTAGGTTTAGAAAAATGGCCTATATTGGGTATTTGTGTAGGCCATCAATACATGGCAACTCATTTCCAAGGTAAAGCCGGACCAGCAACAATCCCTGAATTTGGCTCTTCTCTAGTTTCACTTATTGAAGAAGGATGGATATTGAAAGATTTTCCTAAGGAGTTTAATGTATGGGAATCCCATAATGATGAAGTTCATGGAATGCCTCAAGGATTTAGAATAATGGCATCTTCTGATGCTTGTCAAGTTCAGGTAATGCAGCATGAAACACTTCCATATGCTGGTGTTCAATATCATCCTGAAGTTGAAAATACAGAGTTTGGTGCTGAGATATTTCAGAATTTCTTGAATAAGGCTCTTGAATGGAATAAATAGTTGTGTTTTTATTATAGAAACATACAGGTTATCTATATTTAAACTAGGGTTTTATGAATAATTATGGCAGACCCAATTTCTAGGTTGTTTAGTTTAGGTTCAAAATTACAAAACCTTCCAGAGGATAAAGAAAAGGCAATCAGTGGATATGGATTCTATGATTGGGGTAAATCTGCATTTGAGACTAGTGTTACAGTGGCATTACTTCCAGCTTGGTATGCATATCTGTTTCTTGAGGCTAATGGTCTAACTGCAACTCTTGGATCTATAACGATGACAGGGGATGCAGTATGGTCTCTAACTGTGGCTATTGCTACACTAATTGTTGCAATAGTTAGCCCTCCTTTTGGAGTTATAGCAGATAGGCGTTTGATAAAAATTAAATGGTTAAAAATTATGACTTATATTGGTGCCGGGGCAACTTTCCTTTTGGCTTTTGCACCATTTTTTGGTAATACCTCCTGGATTTGGTTAATGGTAATGTTTCTCTTAGCTAATATTGGCCTTAATGGGGCTGGTGTTTTCTACAATTCTCTTTTACCTCATTTGGGCAAAGAGGATGAAATGGATGATATTTCAAACCGAGCGTTTGCTTATGGCTACTTAGGGGGAGGTATTCTTCTTTTAATTCATATGGGACTATTTCTGACGCTAGGGGCATCAGTAATACCTTTCTGTATGGCTACAGCTGGCATTTGGTGGTATGGTTTTGCATTATTGACTTTTATGTGGGTTCCTGAACCGCCTATAGAAAATGAAATGGAATCAATGAAGTTTAGAAAAGCTGCAAAATTTGCTGTAAGTGAAGTGACGCAGACTTTAAGAGATATAAAAAAATTCCCAAATTTATTTTTGTATATGTTAGCTTACTTCTTTTTCATTGATGGCATAAATACAGTTACAGCTTTAGGAGGTGTCTTTGGGACAACAGTCCTTGGCGTTACAACTACTGAATTAATAATTACAATTTTAGCAATACAATTTATTGCAGCACCCTCAGCAGTAGCTTTTACAAAATTTGCAGATAAAGTTGGAACTAAGAAAGCCCTTACCTTTTCAATTATTGGTTGGGTGGTTCTTTGTTTTGCAGCACTTGCTTTTGTCCCTCTTGAATTAGAAGAACATGATGATTATTTCATTCTTTATGAATGGAATGAATCTGAGGGAGTTTATGAGGTTCATGTTGATTATTACACTCCAGAGATTGCACAGAAACTTGATTATGGGGATGATGAATTTGATGAGCAGGCTTGGGTAGAGGAGTGGAAGGTTTTACTTCCATTGGAATATAGTACTAAGACTAAGACACAATCTTGGAATTATGGTGATACAGTAGATGATGAATGGGTGAATTTTACAAAGAACCTGACAGGCATCACGGGTTCAGAGATTGAGGCCTTTTTAGTTTCTGTGGATGATACTCGCTTTAGTGCTAGTGTATTAGGTGGTGAATTAGATGGGAAAAATAATGTAGGTGTAGATCATCCTACTAACCTTGGAGACGGTTCTATTGATTCTATACCTTTATGGGTTCGAGATAATGTTTGGGCTCCATTAGGCATGACTGTATTTTTACAGTTTTTACTTTTGGGAACCATGATGGGGACACTACTTGGTGGTTCACAGGGTTTATCACGTAGTATATTTGGACAAATTATACCTGAAACACGTAGCACCGAATTCTTTGGCTTTTTTGGATTTTTTGGTAAGGTTGCAGCGTTTATGGGACCGACACTTTACTTCTTCATGGTAGTTATGTATGATAGCCGTGTAGGTATTCTCAGTATAGCAGTATTATTATTTGTTGGATTAATTCTTTTGTACATGGTGGATGTAGAGGCAGGTCATGAGGATGCTCGGGCAGAAGATAAGCGTTTAAGGCAAATTCAAGCTTCTCTTAATTCAGAGGATTCAATAGAAGAGTAGTCTGGATGGGTCCTGCAAAGAAGTTCATCGAGAAAGCTAATAATTCAATAAAGGATTTTAGAGAGAAAGCTAAGGAGCCTAAAGAGCCCATAACTACCAAAGCTTCAATGTTTAGTATTATTTCTTGGGCTTTTTATGATCTTGGAAATACTGTTTTTTCAGTATTAATTGTTTCTTTTTATTTTAGTTTGTGGGTTTTGACTGATGAAGTAGGCGGTACAGATTCTGATTATGCATATGCAAATGCTTTGTCAATGGCTTTAGTCTTTTTGACTGCTCCAATAATTGGAGCACTTTCAGATCAATCACGTAGACGCATGCCTTTCTTATTCTATACAACTATTCTTTGTGTAGCTTTTACAGCCTTATTAGGTTATGAAGGGGATGGGTGGGATAAGCGCACAATTTTAGTAGTTTCACTTGGTTTTTTTGTAGTAGCCAATTATTTTTACCAAGCAGGATTGATATTCTATGATTCTACTTTAGCTACAATATCTACTCCAGGAAATAGAGGTCGTATTGGTGGTATTGGTATTGGTATTGGATATATTGGTTCTTTGATTGGAGTAATGGCAGGTTATTTTCTTATAGAAATTTTAGGACACCCATTTCAGTCTGTTTTTCAAGCAACGGCATTACTTTTCTTAGTTTTTGCAATACCTTGTTTTATCTTTGTTAAGGAAACTGAAGAGGACAATTTCTGGCCTGGTTTGATGGTTATAATGGCCTTATTATTCATTCTTAATGCTTGGTTAATTGGGGGCGTTATGAGCTATTTATTGTATGGAGTTACAGTATTCTGTCTTATCGGTTTTATTTCAACACCATCAACTCCTTTGTTTAGAGATGGTTCAATTAAAACTGCAGTTTCAGGCACATTTGCTCAGTTAAAGAAAACATTAGGTATGCTTGATCAGTTTCCTGGTCTTTCTAGGTTTCTTGTTGGACGTGTTTTCTATACTGATGCTGCAAATACAGCAACAGCTTTTGCTGCAATATACGTTAGTGAAGAATTTGGAATGACTACTGCAGATATTGTAAAATATGTTTTAATTGGCATTCTTAGCTCTATAATCAGTGGCTTCCTTTGGGGATATTTAGTTGATATTATTGGTCCTAAATTTACACTTAATATGGTTTTATGGGTATGGTTTGCTACATTTACTTTACTCATTTCCACAGTATGGCTTGGTTTACCAACTTGGATGATATGGATTGCACCGTTTTTGGCAGGTGTGGCTCTTGGAGGAACTTGGTGTGCAGATAGACCTTATATGCTTGTATTGACTCCTCCGAGATACATAGGGCAGTTTTATGGCCTTTACAGCATGGTTGGACGGTTTGCCACGATAATAGGTCCTCTTTCCTGGGGAATAATAGTAGATGGGCTTGGCTTGGGAAGGCCTGCAGCTATTGGATTCTTATTTGTCGTAATGATAATTGGATATATTATTCTACAAGGTGTAGAAGATACGCCTAGAGAATGGCCGCCTGAGTTACAGGCAGATTATGAGCCCGAACCTCCACGTGGGGCTATTGGAAGGTCACGATAACCACTTTAATGTATACCTAGTGGGAACATTATGAAACGTCGTATAGATCACTATTTGGAAAGATTAGTATCTCCAGATTCAATGACTTTTTACAAGGCAGTTTGCGAGTTTGCTGAAGACAGAATTGAACCTAATTATCTAAATTGGGAACGTAATCATGAATTAATTCCAGAAGATATTATCGAAGAAATGGGCCAGATGGGTTTGTTTGGCGTTACAGTATCTGATAAATATGGAGGTCAAGGAGGTAATCAATTAGATTTAATTTTGATGGGTTTGGCTTTGGGTTATCATTCACAATCATTAGCAATAACTCCAGGTGCAGCAATGTCTTTGGGTGCTAAACCACTACAGTTATTTGGTACAGAGGCACAGAAGGAAGCACATCTTCCTGATTTGGCAGCTGGAAAGAGAATGTTTGTTTTTGGTTTATCTGAACCTGGAAGAGGCTCTGACGCTACAAATCCACAAGTTACAGCTAAGAAAGACGGAGGTAAATGGGTAATTAAGGGTGAGAAATGCTGGTCTACAAATGCAAAATGGTCCAGTCATGTTGTAGTTCATGCATTGACTAGTCCTGAATCTAAACCCGGTTACCGAACTACTTGTTTCATAGTACCTATGGACGATCCAAATGTAGCATATCAGGAAATGGCAGGCAAAGATTTGTGGGGCCAATCATCTACAGGTTCTATTACTTTTGACGATGTGACAGTATCGAATGATGCAATATTAGGAAAGGAAAATGAAGGATTCAAAGTTATGGCTAAGACATTGAATGGAGGCAGATTATTCATCGCAGGAATGTCTTTAGCATCTCTTGCCTTTGGTCTTGACAAATGTAGAGCATATGCACAGGAAAGAGAACAGTTTGGAGTTCCAATTGGAAGTTTTCAAAGGGTCCAGGATGTTATTATTGATATGGATATTACTCTAGAACAGGGTTTGACATGGCTGATGGACTTGACAAATAGGTATAATGATAATACATTAGATAGAGAATCTGCAGCAAAAGTAAAAATTGAGTGTTCACGAAAAGCTTCAGATCATTTAACGATGGCAATGGAAATATGTGGCGGAGTATCTTCTTTGGATGAATTTGGATTAATTAGACATCAAAGAGATTTGTTTGTTTGTAGAGTTGGTGAAGGAAGTAATTTTGCTTTGAAGGGTTTTGCAGCCCGTCCACTTATGCCAGACATTACACTTCAATAAACCCAATACAGTTATAGAGGATTAGCTATGACATACTGTGGAATTTGAACAGCTGGTTTGTTACAGCCAAACGATCATCATATTGATATTATTAATTGGTTACATAATTAATTACCAAAATAGTAGCAAGTCTGTTATTTCAAAGAAAAATTTACAATGTTCCAGCTGTGAGAAGAGTCTTTTGGGAGATGATCCAAATTATTGTTCTAATTGTGGCCATATGAATTCTCATTCTAAGGGTTCCAACTTAGAAAAATAGTGTTAAAAGTTTAAGTATGTAGTTATTTATTGTAATTCATGAAGCGTAGAGACATTAATTTTTCAGATACTTTAGATGACTGCTGTAGTTCAGTAGGCTGTAACAATCCAATAAAACGTTCAGTTTCCCGTAAAAAGGCGGATGCAATTTCATCATTGAATGTCGAAGGAACTGGCAAGAAAGTTAGTTTGTGTCAGGATTGTTATCGGATTTTTAAGAAATCTACTAAAAAAGATAGAGATATGGAGTCATTTGGTAGATGAATGCGTCTTATGCCATATTCGAGGCTGAATTTCGAACTTCTTTAAGGAGTTCTTTTCAATCCTTTAAGAAACGTTTTGCCTCTACATTTTTCATTTTTATTTTGGGAATTATTTTCTCCTTTGCATGTATTAGACTTATGAATTTTGTAATTCAGAATCCAGAACTTTTTCCCGAAGGTTCGAATGAAGGTTATGGAACTATATTAGTGGTTTATTTTTCTTTATTTACACTTAGATCTGCAGGAATAACTTACAGAAAAATTGTTAAATCTAAAATTATGGACTTATATTTGGTTCAGCCGGTGTTTCCTCGATCTATTATGTTAGGTCAATTTCTCTCAGTTTTAATTCCAAATGTACTGATTACTTCAGGCATGCTTCTGATATTTTTTACAGGTAATATTATTACTAAAACTAATATTTATGTTGAAATAGAGTTTTTGATTTTGATGTACTTATTCTCATTTTTATCAACATTAAGTGGATTTATTTTTTCACTAATTGGTTCATTGCATCCATTTTCAAGAAAACTTAGCTTCTTGATAGCCTTATTTCCAATTCTCTTGGCGCTTCTCTTAGTATCTAATGCAGCACATCTAGACCCTATATTAGCTATAATAATAGTATTAGTTTGTGCCGTGCTTTTACTTGTTTTCTTTTATTTTATGGATAATATATTTGTGGAGGCATTAGAGTCTTACAAAATTAATTCTTCATCACATAAGAATCCAGTAAGAATTTTACAATTTCAGTGGTTAAGTCCAATAGTAGGGCGTCGCGCATCTGCTATTTGTTCGAAAGAAGTTACTTCATCAATTAGAGAGAGGGATGTTTTAAGTTCAGCATTTTCGACATTTTCAATATCTTTGCTAATGGTCTTCTGGTGGTTTAAGGTAGGTATTCCCACTGAGCCAATTGGGGACCTTCCTCCAAAATTGTATTATCCCGGAATGCTAGCAATTAGTTTGTATCTAGGAGCACTGTTACAATGTACAATGCTAGGCTCTACAATGCTTGGTGTTGAGGGAAAAAGATTGTGGGTTATGAAATCTAATCCAGTGGAATCCCTTTTGATTATGAAAGGTAAGGCTTTTGCATTATTATTTATGGCACTTCCTGGTCTTTTATCTATCTGGCTTCCAATATGTATTCTGGCTAGATTTCCTTTGGAAGTAACATTATTTTTTGGTGAATGCGTTTTAATTTTATTACTTGTCAACACGGGATTAGGCATATGGGCCGGAAGTGCCTTTGCTAATTTCGATGAAAGTGATCGTGGTAATCCCGATATTTTAGTTCAATTTATGTTAATGGGGACATCAGCATTTTTTTCATCTATTTTACTTATTCTACCGGCCTCAGTAATGCTTTACAATCATAATATTGGTTTATTGGCTGGAGCAATATTTGTAATTCTTTCATATGCTATAATGATTGCAGGAATAAGGGCAAGTTCCTCAGCTTATCGTAGTATTTACATAGACAGTTATGGCGCTTAGAAACTAGCAAATACAATAATAATAGGTGTTCTATGTGTATATGTGGTATTGATAGCATCTGATGAGATGAAGGCTTATTTTGAAGACTTAGAAAAAAAAGCTGATAATTGTTATACATTAGTTGAAAAGGTGAGAAAGGCAGGTTTTGACCCTTCAGAGTCTCCAGAAATACCTCGTGCAAAAGATTTAGCTGAGAGAGTAGAAGCCCAAGTAGGCCCTGAAGGAATAGCACCTAGAATAAGGGAAGTTGCGGAAGACAATGATCGGGAATCTACAGCATTATTTATTGCAAGGGAACTTGCGGGAAGATTAAAGTCTGAATTGGGTTTAGAAAAAGCCCTAGAACAGGCAGTTAGAACATCATTATCAATTCTTACAGAGGGAGTATTGGTTGCTCCAACTGAGGGAGTTGTAAAAGTAAGTACACTTGAGAATAGTAATAATACTAAATGCGCTTCAATATATTATGCAGGACCAATCCGTGCAGCAGGAGGAACTGCTCAGGCTTTATCGGTACTTATTGCCGATGTTGTAAGGCGTGAATTAGGCTTAGATCCTTACATTCCAACACCTGCAGAAATTGAAAGATATAAAGAAGAAATTCCACTCTACAAAAGGGCAGTCAATTTGCAGTATGTACCAAGCCCGGAAGAGATACACACCATAGTAACCTCTTGTCCTATTTGCGTTACTGGAGAAAGAACAGACAAACTTGAAGTTGCCGGTAATAGAGATCTTCCACGTGTTGAAACAAATTCATTGAGAGGTGGCGCTTGTCTTGTTTTGGCTGAAGGACTTTGCCTCAAGGCAGCCAAAGTTTTGAAACATGTAGATAAATTAGGGATAAGCGGATGGGATTTTCTCAGAAAATATACTGAAAAGAAACGAAAATCAGCTTCAGGAGATGTTAAAGAGCACAAATATTTGAAAGATGTTTTAGCAGGTAGGCCAATTTTTGCCTTTCCAGATAAGCCAGGAAGTTTTCGATTACGATATGGCCGTTCAAGAACGGCAGGCCTAGCTTCAATGTCAATACATCCTTCAACAATGCTTATTCTTGATTCGTTTGCAGCTATAGGAACACAACTCAAGCTTCAGTTGCCAGGTAAAGCTACAGCATCTACTCCATGTGATACAATAGAGGGCCCATCTGTAATATTGCAGAATGGTAAATTCACACGACTTGATAATTATAATCAAGCACTAGAAGTTGTAAATCAAGTAAAAGAAATTGTTGATTTAGGAGAACTCCTGATTCCAGTTGGGGAATTTTTGGAAAATAATCATCCCTTGCAACCCTCTGGATGGTGTAATGAATGGTGGAATCTAATAGTAAAATCTAAGGGTATTGAAAAATATAACGAAGATTACTCTTTTGATTCAATATTCAATTTTTGTAAAGAAAATGATTTACCATTGCATCCTAAATTTACGTTTAACTGGAATGATTTGGATAGCAAAGAAATACTAGAACTTCGTAATCAGCTTATACGTAACAGTTCAGAAGTGGTCAAGAATAATTTTTCTCAAATATACAAGGAGATTTTTGTCAAACTGGGTATTTTCTTTGAGGTTATTGAAAATTCAATAGTTTTAGATGAAGGCTATCAACCTCTAATTGCTTTGTTGGGTATAGAAAATGTAAAGGGTAGTTTGTCTGCTAAGGAAATAAAAACAGGAACAGATGAAGCATTAGTTTTGGTTTCAGAGTTGTCTGGAGTTCAGGTAAAATGTAAATCTCCGACAAGGATTGGAGCAAGCATGGGTCGTCCTGAAAAGGCGAATGAGCGTAGGCTTAAACCTCCTCCACATGTTCTTTTTCCTTTAGGTGATTCCGGTGGAAATCAAAGATTAATTAATACAGCATTGAAAGAGCGACCTTATCGTAGAGGATTTACACAAGGTAAGTTGGGTTCTATAGAGATGGTAACACAATTAAGATATTGTAAGAAATGTAATGAGGAAACAATTTCATTGAGATGCTGTGAAACTTTGACGATGGTTAAGGAAGATGCAAAGAAGAGAATAGTTGATATATCTGAAATTGTGACAAAGGCAATGAATAATGCAAAAGTAGGAATTTTACCCAAAGTGAAAGGAATTAAGGAGTTAAAATCAGGGCCTAAGATTCCAGAATCACTTGAAAAAGGTATCCTTCGTTCAAAATATGATTTAAGAGTTTACAAAGATGGAACGCTTAGGTATGACATGATAGATTTACCTATTACTCATTTTTATCCAAGGGAGATTGGTTTATCTGTTGAAAAGGCTCTAGAATTAGGATATAGTAAGGATACAAACGGGGAGAAATTAGAATCTGAGAATCAATTATTGGAATTAAAAGTTCAAGATTTAATTGTTTCTAAGTATTCAGGACCTTGGTTAATTAAAGTAGCAAATTTTGTTAATGATGAATTGGTGAGATTATATGATTCAGAGCCTTTTTATGATGTAAATGCTAATTCAGATATGCATGAATTAATAGGTACTCTTCTAATTTGTTTAAGTCCGCATACGTCAGCAGGTGTTTTGACTAGATTAATAGGCTTCACATCAGCTAAAGCCCAATATGGACATCCATTCCTTCATGCAGCTAAAAGGAGAAATTGTGATGGTGATGAGGATTCGATAATGCTATTGCTTGATGGTCTGCTCAATTTCTCGGATAGTTTTGTCCCTACTACTAGAGGGGGAACTATGGATATACCAAGAGTATTATCAACTAGGATTGATCCCACTGAGATAGACAGTGAGGCCCACAATATTGAATTGAATTCTGATTATTCTTTAGAATTATATGAGCATTCAGAAAAACAATCTAACCCTACCTCCGTTCTTGATTATTTAGATACAGTTTCAAAAAGGCTAGAAACTCCTGAACAGTATGAAGGATATTCATTCACACATTCATCTTCAGATATTAATTTAGGTCCAAATGAATCACGTTATGTAACTCTAGGTTCAATGAAAAGTAAAGCAATTGCTTCTCTTGAATTAGCTAAAAAAACACGAGCTTCGGATGCTACTTATGTTGCAGAACAAACAATAGAGAAGCATTTTATCAGAGATATAATTGGTAATCTTCGGTCTTTTTCTACACAAGGGGTAAGATGTAAGAAATGTAATACTAAATACCGCAGACCTCCTTTGAAGGATACCTGTGATTGTGGCGGTCTGCTTCAATTGAATATTTCCCCAGCATCAGTAGCAAAATACCGTCAAATCGCAGGTGAAATTGCAGAAACATATGGTTCACGAAAATTCATTCGACAAAGGTTGGAATTGGCATTTAGCGCTATTGAAGAAACATTAGAAAATGAACAAATCAAACAGATGGATTTAGGTGCCTTTATTTGATAAATATAGTTGATAACATAGATTCAACAAATACATGGCTTACGCAATTTAGCAATAATCTTTTTGATTCAATTATTTCATTTAAGCAATCAAAAGGGTATGGAAGACTAGGTAGACTTTGGGAATCAGATATTGGAGGTTTATATTATTCAGTAGTTTTGCCTTATAGGAAAATTTTACCAATAATAGTGGGAGTTTCAGTTTCAGATATTTTAGTTAAGTATAATATTGATATTCAATTAAAATGGCCAAATGATATACTAGTTGATGGTAAAAAGTTAGGTGGGATTTTGTGCCAGTCACAGGGACAAAGTGCAATTGTTGGTTTAGGAATAAATGTAAGCAATAATCCAAAGTCATCAGGATCAATCAATTTATCTGAATTGGGCTGTAAATTTGACAAATTAAATTTTATTAAAAATGTATCGAAGAAGATAGCATTTTGTATGAGTTTGGAAAGTCAAGAGATAATTGATAAATTTTCAACTTATGACTGTTTGATTGGAAAACAAATATCCTGGTCGGAGGGGAAAGGGCAGGTTGAAAAAATATCAGAAGAAGGTCACTTAGTAGTTAGAAATACCAATAATGAATTAGTTTTTTTAACGGATGAGGTGCATTTAGAATGATTAATTGGGATAGTGAATCATTTCATCCCGTAGTAAATTTACCAGAAAAATACAAAATCTTAGATTTGACTAAAGGTTCTTGGGATTCAGATAAAAGTGAATTTTCTATTGGTAAATATGATGAATATAGGCCGAACTTATACAATACGAATTTATTTAGAGGAATTCGTAATATTCATGTAGGTATAGATATTGGAGGTCCAGTAGGTACTCCCTGTATGGCATTTATGGATGGTATAGTACATAAGTTTGGATATAATCCAGAAGCAGGGGACTATGGCAATGTAGTCATAACTGAACATAAAATTTCAGGAAAAACAATTTGGTCGCTATACGGCCATCTTGATTCAGAGTCAATTTTAGATAAAAGTGAGGGCCAATTAGTCCAAAAAGGAGAAATTATTGGACACTTTGGTAATGATGATGAGAATGGAGGTTGGGAACCACATTTGCATTTTCAGTTATCTCTTGTTGAACCTGAAACGCATGATTTACCGGGTGTTGTAGTAAAAGAGGATAGAGAATTAGCACTCAAACAATATCCTGATCCTAGATTAGTTCTTGGTCCAATTTATTGAATTAATAACTTTTTAATTGGGCATGTTTAGTATACAATTATGAGAAACATAACTTTGTTTCTAGTATTCGTGATTTTGACTTCAGCAGGCTGCTTAGACAGCCTTAAGGAAGAATTAGTTTCATGTGAAAATCGGGTGGGAGAATGCAGATATGAGATTCTTCAAGATAGCAAGTATTCAAAATTACATATTGAGATAAATTATGTTTCAGATCATGAACCAAGTTCCGATGCACTTGACTTACTCCGGCAAAGAATAAATGAAGTAACAGATAAAACATCAGTAACAATTAGTCAAGATAGTTTTGGTAGTACCGATAATAGCTATTCACTTGAGGAAATATTAGATATTGAAGAATCACAGCGTACTAAATTTAAGAATGAAGATGAATTTGTTATTCATATATTATATCTTAATGGTGAATTTGAAGATAATGATAAAACATTAGGTTTGGCCTATACGGGTTCTTCTTTTGCAATATTCCAAGAGAAAATAGAAGATGCAGCTTTTCTTTTAATATCAGCACAAGATATAGAAAAATCAGTATTAGTTCATGAATATGGCCACCTTTTGGGCTTAGTAAACAACGGTTACACTTCACCTCATAATCATGAAGATTCTGAGCATCCGAATCACTCAAATAATGAGGATTCAGTTATGTATTGGGCAGTTGAGAGTCAGGATCTTTACAATCAATTAGACGGCGAACCTCCTAATAATTTTGATTCATATGATTTAGATGATTTGGATTTAATGAGACAAGGTAAATTGTAGTGCAGTATTTTCAATATAAATATGGTACATTTATTTACATTTTGCTTATGGCTCTAATTAGTCATATACCTAGTGATAACCTTCCTGAATCTAGTTCTTCATTTTCTAACCTGGATAAAATATTTCATTTCTTCGAATTTTTGATTCTTGGATCCTTAATTCAATTATCTTTTCTTGAATCAAAAAACTTTTCCAATAATGAAATTATATTTATGACTATAATATTTGGTTTCATAATAGGATGTTTTGATGAATTACATCAAAATTTCATTCAAGGCCGTCATACTTCTATTGATGATTTGCTTTTTGATTGTCTCGGAATACTCTTTAGTTTTGTTAACTATAAAAATTTCTACTAATATCTTTACTCTTCCTTTTTAGTTTTATTCTTTTCCTAATTTTTGGCTTAGATTCAAAGGAAATCCATCCTGTACCTTTTTGCGTGCAATTCGGTTCTTCAGTATAATCTGCAGACATGATATTTCGCGCCTTACAAAATGGTTATTTAAAACTAATGTAAGTTACATGTCAGGTGATGGGAGTAAGCCCCTTTCTGTTAACCAAAATGGTTGGCGACATTTAGCTTTGCTTCCTACCTACCGCTCCCGAGCAGGTCTACGCGGTTACTTGGAATTGCTCCGGCAGGGGTACTCGTTTCACCAAATCCTCCACTGACGTCACGTCCTTGACGATCATTCCTATAGTGGGTCTGTGTCGTTTCTGTTGCATTGCCAATCCTCTCGGATTCCTTACGGCTGCCTTGCTCATGGAGAGGGGACTTTCCTCAGCCTAAGGCCGTCGGTCGCCCTCCACCTCCTGACATCGTTTTAGTGATGCTAAGGATATATAGTTCACGGTTGACAGTAAACCCTTATTTACTGGAGATAATCGCAAATAATGCCAAAGGATGAAGATGTTTCTAAAAATCCACAAGGAAAGAATTCAGATTACAAGAAAGCCTATGAAAAATGGGTTAAAGAAGTGCTAGAACCAGCTTTGGCTAAACACCCTGAAAGAAACAAAAAGTTTATGACGACTTCAAGTCAAAAAGTTGATAGGTTGTATACTCCATTAGACAATTCAGGAGTAGATTATGAAAATGATATTTCCTTTCCAGGTCAGTTTCCATACACAAGAGGTATTCATTCCACAATGTATCGTGGCCGTTTATGGACTATGCGTATGTTTGCAGGATATGGTTCTGCAGAAGAAACAAATGAAAGATTTAAATATTTACTAAGTCAGGGTCAGACAGGTTTGAGTACAGCTTTTGATTTGCCAACTTTATATGGATATGATAGTGATTCTCCAATGGCTGCAGGGGAATTTGGAGAGTGTGGCGTTGGTGTGAGTAGTTTAGAAGATATGTCAATTTTGTTCAATGATATTCCACTTGACAAAGTAACAACTTCTATGACAATTAATTCGCCAGCAGCGATGACATGGGCAATGTATATTGCAAATGCAGAAAGCAGAGGTATACCAAAGGCCAATCTTGGGGGTACGATTCAAAATGATATTCTTAAGGAATATATTGCCCAAAAGGAATATATTTTCCCACCAAATCCCTCAATGAGATTGGTTACAGATACTGTGGAATATGGTACTAAGAATATGCCCAAATGGAATACTATTTCTATCTCAGGTTATCATATTAGAGAAGCAGGTTCAACAGCAGTTCAAGAGCTCGCTTTTACTTTAGCAGATGGTTATGCATATGCAGATTGGGCTATCGAAAGAGGATTGAACATTGATGATTTTGCTCCAAGATTTAGTTTCTTTTTTAATGCACATAATGATTTCTTTGAAGAGATAGCAAAGTACAGAGCTGCAAGAAGAATTTGGGCTAGAGATATGAGGTACAAGTATGGTGCCAAGGATCCACGTAGCCTAACTTTAAGATTTCATACACAAACAGCAGGTTGTAGTTTAACTGCCCAGCAGCCGGAAATCAATATAGTTAGAGTAGCAGTACAAGCAATGGCAGGAGTTTTAGGAGGTACACAGTCTTTGCATACAGATTCAATGGATGAAGCTTTAGCTTTACCCTCTGAGAAAGCGGTCCAAATAGCTTTGAGAACTCAGCAAATAATTGCGCATGAATCGGGAGTAGCTAATGTAGCAGATCCTTTAGGTGGAAGCTATTATCTGGAATGGTTAACTGATGATATGGAAAGGCAAGCTAGAGATTATTTTGATAGAATTGAATCATTAGGAGGAGTTGTATCTGCGATAGAGAAAGGTTTCTTTCAAAAGGAAATAGCTTCAGCAGCATACAAATATCAACAGGAAATAGATAATAATGAAAGAGTTGTTGTTGGCGTTAATGAGTTTACTTCAGATGAGCCTGTGGAAATACCAATACTAGAAATGGATCCAGAGGGTTTTGATAGGCAATGTAAAAGATTAAGTAATTTGAGGTCACAAAGAAACAAGGGTCGCCATTCAGCTAGTCTTGTAGCAATCGAAAAAGCAGCTGAAGGGGAAGAAAATCTTATGCCACATTTTATAGAAGCTGCAAAAGCTAAAGCAACGCTTGGTGAGATGTGTGATGTTTTAAGAGGTGTATTCGGTGAATATAGAGAGGGCTCAGATTTCTGAGAATTTTTTTTGGTAGCTATCATAATTGGTTTGACTGGGAAAAATGCAGCAGGTAAAGGAACCGTAGCAGATATATTATCGAAAAATGAGTTTATGTATCATTCATTATCTGATTCACTTCGGGATGAACTTAAATTATTGGGAAAAGAGGAAACTCGTGATAATTTAATTGAAATAGGAAATAAACTTAGAAAAGGAGGTGGTCCTGGTGTTTTAGCAGATAAATTGAGACCTAAGTTAGGACCAGATAAGAATCACATTGTAGATTCAATTAGAAATCCATTTGAAGTGAACTCACTTAGGGAAAATTTTTCATCAAATAAATTTATTCTGATTTCAGTAGATGCTAATGCTAGGTTAAGATATGATAGATTATGTTCTAGGGGAAGAATGGGAGATAGCGATTCTTGGGAAAAGTTTGTTAGTCAAGAAAAGCAAGAAGAAAACAATGATGATCCAAACAAACAACAATTATCTAAAACTATGAACATGGCAGATTACAGAATAGACAACAGTGGAACTTTGGAAGATCTCGAAAAACAAATTAAAAAAATACTTTCTAAATTATAGATTCCATTCATATGTTGTAGTTAAGAAAAACATGAATACGATTGGCATTAGGTGAAAAGCCATTCCAAATGCAACGTTTACAGCCATCCACCTTCCAGCATAATTATTTGGCATTTCCATTACTTTGTCGACAACGCTGTTTGTAGTATCAACTACTTTTCCTGCAAAAAATCCAATAAATTTCGCAACTCTTTCGTGCGGTAGTGCCTCACTGCCTTTATCCCTTGAACTTTTTAGCCAGTCTCCCATTTGTAACATTCTATCTACCATTGGTCTATATTTTTCAACATCTACACTTATTAATTTTACTGCTAAATTTCTAGTATCCCAAACTCGTCTCCAATCTAAGTATGTATGACCTACAAAGAACATAACAATTAGTGCTATTTGCCATTGAGGTGTTTGTTTCCAGCTTGGAGGGGTTAATGTTAAATCAAAAAATTCTACAACACCTTCTTCAGGTTCAAAAATAATAAATCTCATTAAGGCAATAGTTGCAGGAACTAATAATCCCACTGTAAATTTAGCAGCTATAGAATACCCTTTTGGAATTTCTCTTAATCTTTCAAATATCCATCTTAAGTGATGTCCATGAATTTGAATTGCTTTTAATGCAGGTTCTCCCAAAAAGATTAATCTCTGAATGATTGGAATGAATATTAGGGCATGAAAATAGAGTTCCCATGGCGTATCCCAGCTGAAGTAATCATTAAACATACTATTTTTTAGTTAAAGGAGGGTGTTAAAAAAAGGACCCAATAGGAGTCTTATGTCTAGAAGACGTGGCAGGCGTTCTAAATTCCAAGAAAAGCTTGCTAGAGACAGAATCAATAAATTATTCTTGTTGATTGATTCTAAAAGGAGTAAATCTCAGATAAGCCCGGAGAAATGTATACATTTTGTTAAACTTATAGGAAAAAGGTATAATCAACGTTTATCAAATTCACAAAAAATAAAATTTTGTCGTAATTGTAATTCTAAATATAATTCTAGTAATAGTCGTTTTAGATTGTCTAAAAAAGGATGGAGATTAATTAGTTGTTTAGAATGCGAATCAGTTTATAGATTTAAATTGTAACCTAGTTTGAATCTATAGTTTTTTGTTCTAATTCTTTACGATAGTTAATAAGCATTTTATCTACGTTTTTATTTGAAATAGCCAAGATTCTAGCTGCAAGCAATGCCGCATTTTCTCCACGGCCAATGCCAACACCAGCTACAGGGACTCCTGGCGGCATTTGAACTACAGAGAGTAGTGAATCTAAGTTTGCAGGAGAACTTGATGAGGCACAAGGAACTCCAATAACTGGTTTAAGTGTGTGGGCTGCAACAACTCCAGGTAAGGCAGCAGATAGGCCTGCCAATGCAATGAAAACATCAGCATCTGAATCCTCAATTACATCCACAACTCTTGCAGGAGTTCTATGAGCAGAGGCTACAAAAGTTTCAAAAGTAATGTTAAATTTTTCTAATACTTTCTCAGCTTTTTGAGCAATAGGTCTATCGCTTGCAGATCCCATGATTATAGTAACTTGAGTCATAATTTTTCAAAAGAGACATAGATATAAGAGATATGTTGTCTTTAAGAAAGGCTGTTTTTAGCAATCTGCGCCCGGATAGTGTAGCTTGGAATCACGGAAGCTTGCGGAGCTTCAAACCTGGGTTCGAATCCCAGCCTGGGCGCCATATTCTTTTAATGGATTCCTAATGAGCATCTGTTGTCCAGATTCATAGCACAGATATTTTTAGTAATTTTTTTATTAAATTTATTTCTTCCATTTGCTCAACCATCCGAAGAAACTCAGCCAATTCCCTTATCACATCTTCATTTAGTTGATGACAGATTGGAAATTGTTTATTCAGATAGTTCTTTATCAGAGGAATTGGGTTTGGTCAACTCACCTCAAGGAAAGATTGATTTATTTGCAAGAGTTTCAGACTTGGATTCTAAACATCATGATTTTGTTACAAGTATAGGTGGTGTTATTACTTCGAGTTTTGATAGGTTCGATACTTTCGGATTTATCATAGATATGGAGAAAGTTCCTGAGGTAGTTAATTTGCCTGATTTAGAATGGTTGGAGGCAAATGTTCTTTTTCATCCGACATTAGATAATAGTGTTGAATCTATAGGCACTAGTGAGATCTGGGATGATTTTGGTTTTAAGGGGGAAGATACAACAATAGCTATATTGGACACTGGGGTTGATTTCGACCATGAGTCATTGGATGATTTAGATGATATTTCATCAACATATGATCCAAAAATAGCTATTGATTCAAATGGTATGCTTGGATTTTATAATGCAAATACTGACAAAGAGTACCCCGATGAGCAACCTCATGATTCAGGAAGTCATGGTACTCATTGTGCAGGTATAGCTGCAGGAACTGGAGGACCTAGTGGACAGTATGCAGGCGTTGCACCCCAGGCAAATTTAGTGGGTGTGATTGCTTTAGACGGAGGTTCGGGGGATGAGGGTGATTTGCTTAGAGCAGTTGATTGGACAATAGAAAATAAAGATAGATTCTCGATAGACGTTATGTCTTTGTCATTAGGAGGCCCTGTTGTAATCCCTGGAGCAACTAATAATGGAGGTTCCTCTATTTCTCAAGCCTTAGATGTAGCAGTTGAGGCCGGTATTGTTACCGTTGTTGCTATTGGTAACGGAAATTTGGGTTTAGCAGCACATCCAGGTTCAGTTTCATATCCTGGTGATAGTGTTAAAGCAATAACAGTAGGATCAGTAAATGATGATCATTCTAGAGAGATTTATTCTAGTCGAGGACCTACGGGAGACGGTCGGATGAAGCCAGATGTTATGGCTCCTGGAGGTGCAATAATGTCAGCTCAAGCAAATTCAGGTGATGGGTATGTATCTTATTCAGGAACTTCCATGGCTACACCCCATGTTGCAGGAGTAGCAGCACTTATGATTCAGGCTAATCCGAATATTAGTCCTACTTCAAGTACAGATTATGTAAAGCAGATTCTTAGAGAAACAAGTGATCACAAAGTCCCTTTAGATATTGATTGTGGAGAGCTATACTCTCCAAATAATTGCTATGGATGGGGTACCGTCGAATTAGTTGGTGCAGTTTCACGTTCAATGAATTTGAAAAGTACTGATTTGTCTGGGAATACTGGCATTCAGTCAGAAACGAGTGAAACTTTTGAGGCTTCTATGACTTATACTAAGACAGAATATACTAACAGAGGAAAGGATGGAGGAACAATTAATAATTTCATTCAGGGAGATGATTTACCAGATAATGTTAATATTTTAGCTACCTATTCAAGCAATTGGCCAAAACCGGATACTTTTTTCCTTGATTCTGGCGAAGGTTCAGGAATTAGTTCAGAAAACAGTATGAATTCAGTGTATGAACAAAATGGTAAATGGGTGTTGGAGGCTAATTTCAATTTTACAGGTTCAGTTTCAGCAGGTAATTCAATAGATAGTTTTCCTCGTTTTCAGTTTGATATAAAAGCTCCAGACTTTGATGAAGCGATTTCATTGACAGTTTATTATTCTATTAATGATATGTTTGGAAGTACGAAGAATTTTACAATTGCTTCTTTTACAGACCTTCCAGATCTTTACATCGAAGAGGTAACAATCTCAGATAATCTTTTGGAAGGGCAGGTAATACCAATTACAGCACGTGTTGTTAACCAGGGATCTGGCCCTGCGAGAGAATATCAGTTGAATTTTTACAATGATGATGATATTTTTGAATCTGTAATTGTCGATGATAGATTAAATTCAAATGAGGCATTTAATGTTCAAACAGGGTGGATTGCTGTAAAAGGTAATCATGAATTGTCTATTGAAATAATATCAGTAGTTCCACAGGATGAAGTAGAATCCAACAATTATTTTTCAGTGGATGTTACTGTTTCTGAATTTACTGATCAACAACCACCCATTGTATTCATTAATGAACCTGATCAGAATGAAATAGTTTCCGGAATTGTTGTTGTTAAAGGAAGTGCTAGTGATAATGTTAATTTAGAATATGTAGAAGTAAGACTATTGCCTAATGATTGGGAAAGGGCTAATGGTTTTGAGAATTGGGCCTGGTCTTGGAATTCTAGTAATGACTTGAATGGTAGATATACTGTTGAAGCTCGATCATTTGATGGTTACACATATTCTTCAGTCTTTTCTATTGATGTAGAAGTTACTAATGAAGGTTCAAATCGCAGACCTACAGCATATTTAACTTCAAATCTTGATGAATTATATGTAGGTGATAAGATTATTTTTTCAGGTAACAGCTCAACAGATGATTCAGAAGTAGTCAAATATCAATTCAATTTTGGTGATGGAAGACAGACGGATTGGAGTGAAACATCTTGGGTGGAATATTACTTTGAAGAATCGGGTGACTTTGATGTTGTTTTGAATGTAGAAGATGATGAAGGTGCACGCTCTTCCGCTGGAGATTCAATTAATATAAGTGTTAAAGAAAAACCAGTTAATAATCCTCCAATTTCAAAGATATTCTCTCCAAAATCTGGAGATGAATTTAGGGATGATGAAATAATACAATTTTCTTCACAAGGTTCGAATGACCCAGATGATGATTCACTTGAATTTATTTGGTACAGTAGTTTGGATGGAGAAATATTGCGAACTTCCAATATTATTGGAGAATCAATTCTTTCTCAAGGTACGCATATAATAACTTTGAGAGTTGAAGATTCGAAAGGTGAATATGATGAACAATCGGTGCAAGTAATAGTTTCTTTATCTGAAGAATCTTTTGATTCTGAAGAAAGCCTACTTAATTCATTAAGTTTCTTGGGATGTATTGTATTTATTACAATAATTTCAGTGATGAAAAGGAAAAATTAATCTCCTTTGTATTCAACTCTAGATACTTCACTTTCCCAAAGTACCAATTTAGTAAGATTATCAAGGTTTGGTTTAAGCTTATCCCAAATCCACTTGATTAATACTTCACTTGTAGGATTTTCAAGTCCTTCTACGTCATTAAGATAATTGTGATCAATTTTGTTACGAATAGGCATTACAGCTTCTTCAATATGACTAAAATCCATTACAAATCCATTTTCAGGATTCATTTCACCTTCTATATGTACTTCTAGTTTGAATGATAACCCATAAAGATTGCTACATGGATGTTCTTTAGGAACTTTTGTTAATTTTCTAGCAGACTCAAATTTTACAATTTGTACTAATTTATGCATTACAATTCGATAACTTCGCCAGCATCAGGCATAATCCATCTTCTTTGCCTGTATTTTTTGAGAATGTCTTTCTTATCATCTCTGAGTTTTCGATTTAAATGTATTAGAGCCATTTTCTTTGGGCGTGCCATATCATCTAATCTTTCTAATTGTTGTAAAGAACAATGTGTTTTTGTTCCAATAGTTATGGTTTCTCCTCTTGGATTCTTTACAGTACCATCATTTGTATATGCTTCATGTACCAGCAAATCAGCATTTGTGTAAAGTTTGGATGCAGTTGGTGTGAACATTCCATCTCCTGAATAACAGAAAACTTTTGTTGGACTTCCAGCTTCGAGCCTCAATCCTAGATTCTGAACTGTATGTCTTGTATTAACTACTCTTAAATTCCAGTCATCCCATCTGTGAGATCTTTGCAATTCTCTGAATCTTAGTGTAAACGGCAGGTTTGCTACCATACCGTGGTATGCGACTTCCATTAATCTTTCAACATTTCTTTGAGTTCCCACTGGACCAAATAGATAGAATGGTCTAGTTCGACCGTCTTCCCACATTCTCATCATAAGTGCAGGTAATCCAAATACATGATCAGCATGGAAATGTGAAATAAATATTCCGTCCAAATAATCTGGTCTTTTTGATTGATGCCAAACAGAAGGTGGGGCTGTAGCTCCACAATCAACTAGCATTCTTCTTCCAGCAGCTTCTACTAAAATACATGTATGAGTATTATTCTCATCGAAAGCTTCTCCAACTCCTAGGAATGTAACTTTCATTGTTGTCCTCTCCTTAGGTTGAAGATATTGCTATAGCTTGCATGTTGATTATTTCCCATGTACATTTCTTTTTCCATTATTTCACATCACGTCATAATTACAGGTAATCTGCAAAAATTTATATTTCGCGCACAAAGGGCAAATATATAAAACTAAGTAGTAACCTTTATCAAACACCTAAGAAAATCAGTGCATTCTTCGCCTAAAACCTTCTAAATATTTGTACACAGACCCATGTTCTGAACCAGATAATACCATAGATATTGCTACTTTAGCAGCTTCTAGGCCTTCCAAATCTGAAATAATACAAACTGTGTGACCTTGAATTGCAAGATTACATCCCGTCATATCCTCAATAATATGACGAGTTTTCCCACTTCTTCCTATTAATCGACCTCTTATTGTCCCTAGTCTTTTTTTTGATCGACCCACATAGTCTCTGATATCTATAATTTCAAAATAATAGTCCATTTCAATAAGTTGATAAGCAATCTCAGGACTAAATCCTCGTCCAATTGCCTTTGCAGTGTTTATAATTTGCAGATTCTTGAGAGCATCATTCTCATTTTCTTTGGTTATTTCGACTAATCCTTCATCAGAATCTATAGCTATTTCACATCCACTCAATTCTTCTAATTTTCTTTTTGTTTTACCGCCAGGTCCAATTAAGGCTCCGACTCTTGAAGCTGGAACTCTCACATATTTCATATTTCTAGATCCTCTTTTTTCAGGTTGTTTATAAGTTTTTTCCAGAATCTATAAAGATTTTTCATATCTCTTTGATGAAGTTGTGAATAAAGAGGATGACTGTCTGGTACGGCTTGCCCTACATCTATAATGAATGGTTCTTCTCTACGATTTAGAATATTATATTCGCTTAAATCGCCGTGGGAAAGCTTTTGTTTTCGATAAGCCTTAATTGACTTTTTTAATTTGTTCAAAAATTGTTCTGGTTCCTTAGGGTGTAGCTCCCTAATAGTAGGATATGGTCTGAATCTCCATCCGAGGTACTGCATAACAACGATATTCTTATGGACATGATATGGTTTAGGTACATTTGCTCCTGCAGCCATCATAGAATGTAAGTTTTTATATTCTTTTTGAGCCCATGTAAATATACGTTCACGTGGACTATTTCCACTATTTTTAAATCTTGCATCACCTTCGATATATTTTTCTAGTTTTCTAAAAGTTGCAGTATTTATTCTATAAATTTTCACAGCTCTGTTTTCACCACTATGTGTTTTAGCCCTAAATACATTTCCTTCTTTACCAGTAGCAATGACATTTTCTATGGTACTTATTACTCCTTGACTAATCAATTGCTGCAAATTTTTTAGTGTGCCTTCGTCGAAAACGTCATCAATAGTTTTTTTCCAATCCTGGCCATAATTTGCATTGACATTTCCCAAAGCCCTATCAAGTTTTTCTGTTCTACCTTGCATTTTATTAATAAATATCTAAGATTTCAGGTATTTTTCCATTCCTTTTCAAGTTTGATGTTTGTGTGGGAGTGTATCTAAATTTCACGTCAGCTTTACTATCCTGAAATGACCAAGGGACCACTATCAGCAAATCATTTTCACGAACCCACATTCGCCTTCTCAATTTTCCAGGTATTCTTCCCATTCTTCTTTTACCATCCTCGCAAATCAATTGAAGTCTTGAACCACCTTGGAAAGTTTCAGCAACAGCAAACATTTCACCTTTTGGCTTGTATGGCAGTGTAACTCTTATATTTTCAGTTGGTTCAGCCGTATGGTACTTACCATTTTTACCTTTTTTACCTTTTTTACTTTTTGTTTTAGGTTTCTTTTCAGTATCAGGTTTCTTTTCTTTCTTTACAGTAGATTCATCAACAGATTTAGTATCTTCATTATCATTGGCCACAGTTGTCTCGACAAGAGTTCCTATAATAAGATTGCCGCCCCAGCCCTTATTCATCCCACTCTATTGAAACGTAATGCCTTTAGCTGAGACTAGTATACATGACAGCCACGTAAAATTAGGGGCAAAGATGGTTGACTTTGCAGGTTGGCACATGCCCATTCAATATACCAGTATAGTATCAGAGCACAATTCAGTTAGAGAAAGAGTGGGAATATTTGATGTCTCACATATGGGCCAGATTTTTGTTTCGGGTGACGACGCATCGAAATTTTTATCTTATGTTACCACTTGGGATATGAATAGACTTTCAAAGGGTGATTGTCGCTATTGCCATATTCTTAATCAAGAGGGTCAAATTATTGATGATACTATAGTTTACACATTTAGCAGTGAAAAGTACATGTTAGTTCCTAATGCATCTATGGTTACAAAGATTTTAGATTGGTTGAATTTACAATCTTCGGATTTCGATGTGATAATTAATGATAGGTCAGAGGATTTTTTTTGTTTTGCAGTGCAAGGTCCAGAGGCACCTAGGCTTTTACGTCAATATTTCAATTTGTCAATTACACCATTCAAGTTAGTCAAATCAGGTAATGTGATAATAAGTGGAACAGGTTACACTGGAGAAAAGGGTTACGAGCTTATGGGTCCCTTATCTGAAAGTTTAGGGATCTGGCAATCATTTTTAGATATGGGGGCAATTCCGATAGGGCTTGGAGCAAGAGATACACTAAGGCTGGAGAAAGGTTATTTATTATCGGGGACTGATTTTAATGGCAGTCAGACTACACTTGAATCGGGTTACTCATGGGTCATAGATTGGAATCATGATTTCATTGGAAAGGATAAATTACTTGTTCAGAAAGAGGTAGGATACAAACTATTGAAGGGGATTTTGCTTGAAGAGAGAGGAGTTCTTAGACCTGGTCTACCGGTTTTTTTTGAAGGTGAGCAAATATCGGAGCTAACGAGTGGTTCTTTATCACCAATACTAAAGAGAGGTATTGGACTTTCATATGTAGATTTGCCAGTTAGCACTACAGTCAATATATTGATACGTAATAAACAATTAAAAGGGCGTGTCATTCAGACACCATTCTTATGAGTGAAATACCTGAAAATTTAAGCTATACTGAGGACCATGAGTGGGTTGGCCCAGATGAAAACGGAGGTGTAAAAATAGGTATAACTGATTATGCTCAAGATTCACTTTCAGATGTTGTTTTCGTAGAGCTGCCTAATGTAGGAGATAGCTACCAACAAGGTGAAGTCATGGCCGTAGCTGAATCTGTAAAAGCAGCAAGTGATATTTATGCACCAATTGCAGGAAAGATTTTAGCTATAAATGAAAAATTAGAAGAATCACCAGAATTAGTCAATGAGTCTCCTTATGGCTCAGGTTGGATGGTTGTGATGGAACTTTCAGAAGATAGGTCTGCATTAATTGATGCAGAAGCTTACAAGAATTCACTTGATTAGTCATTTAAAAGTTACTAATGATAGGGCAGAAGAAGCCAAGGATTTTTTAAAAAATAATGGTTATTTAAATGGTAATTATCTGCCAATTAAAGAAGAGAATTTTGTTCTCTGGCCATTAATGGGCGAATCAGTACCATTTCATGGTAAAATAGTTAAATGTGAAGGTATAAAGTATGTCAAGCAGTCAAGAGATTATAGGTCAAATTTAAATGATGAAATAAAGAATTTAGCCCCCCGGTCTTTTGATATTTTTGGGGGAATTGCAGTTCTTAGGTTAGTAGATGATTTAAGAAATTATGAAAGTGAAATTGCAGGGGCTTTGCTTTTATCGCATTCGAATATAAAAACAGTTTGTATTGATTCAGGAGTCAAGGGAGAGTTTAGATTGCGCAATCTAAGGATAATAGGGGGCGATAATAATTTTATTTCAGTTCATAAAGAGAATGGAATGGAATTTAAGGCAGATATTTCTAAAGTTTATTTTTCACCTAGACTTGCTACTGAGAGAGAAAGATTATCTTTACTTGTTCAAGACGGTGAGTTTGTATTAGATGCTTTTGCAGGCGTTGCACCTTTTTCAGTTTCATTAGCAAAAAAAGGTTGTAAATTATTATCCTTGGATTCGAATCCTGAAGCTGAGAAGTGGGCTTTGGAAAATTTCATTAATAATGGGATAAGTACAGATCAGTATAGCTTTTATAATTCCAAATTTGAAGAATTTGATTTTGGTTCTGAAAAATTTGACAGAATAATTATGAATAATCCAATGAATTGTTTACCTTTTTTGGATAAAGCGCTTGATTTGACAGCAGAAAAGGGTATAATTCATTTCTATAATATTTCACCTAAAGATGGTTCATTTAGTATTAGAGATCACATCAATTCTAATTATGAATGCATAAGTAAAAGAGAAGTTCATGCGTACTCACCATCGTCCTCATTATTTGCATTTGACATTATGAGGAATTGATTAATGTCCAAATTACAAACCACTAAGTTTTTATATAAGTTTGTAAAAAACTAGGTATTCTTTTATTAAGACCTTGTCACTGGTATGTAACTGTTTACTAACAAAGTAATACAGTAATAGGACAAAACGCGAAGGTGTGCAAAAATGAATACAAACGTATCAGAATCAGGTTCCCTTTATGGGAAGATGATGGCAATTCTTGTCGTCGCATTGTTTGCACTTAGCAGCTTTACTGCTATGGTGTCAGCAAGTGATGATGGAGATGAAGAAAGCGAAATAACCACGGGAATTACCCTTGGTGAAGCAATAGTCACAGGTGAAGGAGATATAAATGTCGTAAGTGAATTTAATCCAGCACCTCTAGATGAGCAAGAACTACCTATTGCTATAACTATGGCAGAAGGTAAGTTTTCACCTGCACGACAAGATCCAGGTGAGGCTAAAGTTCTCTTAATGGATGACGATGCAGAAAATTGGATGTCTGGGCCATGGATTGAAGCTTCTCATGTAGAGACTGCTTTGAATGATGGTGGTTACTCATTCGATGTTTTCCGTGGAGGAAAATGGGGAGGGGTTAACAAAGAACTTCCAGCAGGTCAAGCAGGTTTATCTTTAGTGGATGACTATGAAGTAATTATATGGTACTCTGGCTGGAATACAAACATTTTCAGTTCAGGTGAGACTTCAGTTTTAAGCGATTATTTGGATGGACTAGATGGAACTGAAGATTCATACAGTACAGACAACAGAAATATTATTTTATTAACACAAATGACTGATTGGGTAGACGCTTATTCAGGTTCATTTGAAAATCAATATTTACACTCAGATACACAATCATCATCATATTTGATTGTTGATGGAACTTCAAACCCTATGAAAGGTGTTTCAGGATCTATTTTTGAAGGTAAAGAATATGCAACAGACACGGCTGGTGTTCACTATTTGGACAGGCCTTGTGGTATCAAACCAACAGGTAACGAAGCTACTGGTGCATTTTGGTATGATCAAAGAAAAGGAGCTGCAGATGGTCATGAGTATCATGCAGTTCAATATCCTTCCGATATTGGTGCATCTACAGCAAATCATAAAGCATTCCACTTTGCAGATGAAATTGGAGTTTTCAACAAAAGAACAGATAGAGCTGATTTCTTTGCATCTATATTATCATGGATGGAAGTTACACAAGAATCAACTAAGAACGTAGATATTGGTATTGGTGGGTTGGATATCCCTAACCATGTTCAATATTGGAGATCAGTTGAGTCTATGGTTCCTGTTGATATTAGAGTTACAGTAACAAACTATGGGATGTTACCACAAAGTAGTACTGCCGTACATTTAAAATTGAAAAATCAGTTTGGTCAGATTTTATTTGATAGCACATTTGATACACGTGCTTTCCCTGAAGGCCATCCTATGCACATCGAGGATTCAATACAGAATGGTGACAGTGTAGTATTTACATTTAATAAGACAAATGATAGATATCAAAGAATATATGATGGGGTTGATGAAAATAAAGCACGTCATGTTCTTTTCACTAGTGCAGGTATGGATGTTCTGACTGCTGAAGTAGTCCACACTGGAGATCAAGGTGCACCAAATAATTTCGTTCAAGCAGAAGTTGGTGTTGGTAAATGGATTGAAACCATGGAAGCTCCAGAGGATGAAATTGGAATTGCAGGAACTATTGCAGATACTTCTGACAATGGTGTTAACAGTTTCGATGGTGTTAATATGCACAGAACAGGTAGCTATGATTGGGATGCAGATGGTTGTGGATATTTCGATAATGACGAAGATACATGTACTGGAGCAGGCCATACAGTTAACAAAACAGTAAAATCAGTTTACCATGAAGGTAAATCAGCTTTAGCAATGTTTAACACAAGTGGTTGGTACAAAACAAACGCCAATCCCTCAAATTGTGATTGGGGATCTAATTCAAGGACAGATTCAGATTGTCCTAAATTTGCAATGCAACCTAATCAAGATGACTATTTTATGTCACCAGCAATTGATTTGAGTGCAATGGAAGAAGTAGTTATCGGTATGTTGTTTACAGGTTGTATGGAATCTGGAGATTATTTCCGTATGCAGATATCTAAAGATGGTACTACTTGGACTAATTTAATCAATTATTCTGGTTTCTGTCCAGGTGAAGGTGCATGGTATCTATGGGGTGGTTCAAACACAAAATACCAAGGATATGTTTTATCAGATACATATTATGGTAGTGATGACACCGATTCAGTTTATTTCAGAATTCAAGCTGATGCAGATAGTGATCAAAATACAGAAGGTAGTAGACCTTATCCCGGTTGGTTCATTGATGAAATAGTTTTTAGAGGAACTGAAAAAATCACTCGTGATGTAGCCGTTGGAGACATAACTGTCGATAAAGATTTCGAGGTGAAAGATGGTGGAGATTCTCTATGGAGAGAAATTAACGCTACAGTAATTAATGCAGGTGAATCTTCATGGCCTAACTTACCAGTTAAGTTCACAATTGAGAATTTACAAGGTGAAGATAAGTCTGATTTCTTAGATGTAACTGAGCCAGTTATTCAACAATTAGCAGGCGATTCGATTTATGGTGATATAAATAAGAATTCAGATCAAAAGGAATTGTTTGCTGAATTCCAATGTCCTGGGGCTAATACATATTACATAACTGTAGAAGTTCTTGTACCTGCAGGTAAGGATTTCTTCCCATGGAATAATTCAAAAACAGTTTCATTCCGTGTCTTTGATAATTTCTTCTCAGATGATTTTGACACTGGAGATAGGGATTCGTACACATATACTGAAGTTGAGCGATTGAGTACTTCTAGCGGTCTAAACAGATGGCTTATTCATTCAATAGGTAACGACGCTTACAGTCAACAATATGCCTTGCAATATGCTAAGGAAGGAACACATAATGATGCCGAACCAACAACAATAAGTGGTAGAGATGACAGTTTCATAACTCAAGATGTTTATGACAGAGACGCCTCGGGTAGTAAATGGCAACCAGATGTTAATGTTGATTTGAGGGCAGCTTTCAAACCGATACTAATGTATGCAATTAAATGGGATTTAGGTTCAGGTGACAGGCTTGAAGTTCGTGCATCTACTGACTTTGATAGTTCACAGAAGTTAACTTCAGGTACTTGGACAGTTCTAAAAACCTATGAAAATGATTGTAGTTGTCCAATGTTTAGTGAAGATAAAACAACTTGGCAATTAGAGGAATTAGATTTGGTAGAATTTGAAGGATACCAAACTTGGATTGATTTCAGAGTGGTAACTGCCAATGGCGGTGGTCAAGGTGTTTTGATTGATGATTTAGGAGTAATTGGTAATGAATACAGAAACAATATTGATATTGTAGCTGTAGACACTGTAAGATATTCAGCCTCAGGTGAGGAGCATGATTTGTCAGTTACAGTTAGAGGAATAGGTCTCGAAGAACAGAGTGGCGTTACGGTAGCAGCTAGAATTACAGATTCTAACGGCCTACGTGTTTGGCCAACAGATAGAACCTACAATTTCTTTACAATACCAACTGCACTTGCTAAAGGTGAGGAATTCACAGTTGATCCAAGTACAGCCGGAGGGGAATGGAAATGGGGTTCAGATCTTGGTCCTGGCATTTACAGAATGCACATTCAAGCATTGAGAGATGATGATGTACAAGTGCCGGATGAAAGCAGAGCTAAGAATTTTAGAACCATAACTTTGGTTCTTGGAGCAGCTTTGTTAACTGGAGAGCAATGGAACATGGGTGACGGTTGGACTTCAGGTTCATATATATGGGATGGATCACAAGATGGTTATTTAACTTCTGAATTCTTTACAGTCTGGAACAGTAAACCATTCTTGGTTGTTGAAGCTGAATATGAATTAGTGGATTCTAGTGTTAAGGCTCAAGTAAGATCAGGTAACAGTGGACCTTGGTATGATATTAAGTGGAGATCTACGGATCAATTATCCACTTTATATTCTATACCTTCAGCAAATTATACACAATTACCAATGGTCTGGGAAGGAAGTAGTGCTTTTGATAATTCAACAGCACAAACATTCTTTGCTGACTTAGGTGCTGTTGAGCAATTAGGTGATGGTTCAGGAAGTCTTCAAGATGCATATGTCGGAAGTGAGATGCAAATTAGATTGTCAGGTTCCGCAACGGGTCCTGGTTCTTCGGGAATGTTTACAGCATATTATCCATCTGTATTTGGTTTGGATGATTATTCTGTTGACTTAAAGGAAATTTCTCCAAAAACTCAGAATGGTGAACCTTCATCACTTACAGGAGACACAGTAAGCAGAACATATACAGTGAAAGTTAATAACTTCGGAGCTTCATCAGATTCTGGTGTAGTGGACTTTGTTCTCACAGCTCCAGATAATTCTTTCGTAGAGTTGTTTGATGGAACTATGGCGATAATGGATTCTGTACTTCAAACTGGAAGAGAGACTTTTGTTGCAGTAAAACCAATTAGTGGTTCATGGGGTAACGGTCGAGATGCTTTATCTGGCGGTGACCAAACTGCATACATTAATTCGGATGGGCAGATTGCATGGCCTAGTGGTACAGTAGAAATAGGTGAACCAACAGGTTGGAATGTCATTAATCCAACTAAAACATCATGGAATGCTGTAGAAGGTAAACCAAGTGAACCTAGTGGAGCTAATTTCGTAGATCCTGGTCAGGTAATGACTGTGAATATTGATGTTACCATTGGATATGCTCAGTGGGCACCTCCAGGAACATATAGTATTCAGGCAGATGCAAGATCATGGTCAGACTATGATAACACATTTACTAGTGGAGATTCAGACGGTCAAGCTACAATGATTATTGCAAAACCTGACTTATCAATAGGTAGTGATGTGAGATATATTTCTCATGCAACTGGTTACGGAGAGTCTGGTGCAGGTTGGGTTAAAAAGACAGGTTGTGAAAACAATCCATCAGCTAACAATGCATGCGTATCTGATGAGTACTTCAGATTTATGTTCCAGGTAGAAAATACAGGAACTGAGACGGTAGGTACTTTCAGAGTAGGACTTCTTGATTTCGAGAGCAATCCATTAGGTGTTCAAGTAGGATTATACTGGACTAGCTCAGGTTGGGCTATTGACAGTACAAAAACTACGGCTCATGGCGCAGAAATTGTTTCTGTAGGGAACAAGAAATACATTGCGTTTGCAGCAAAGGCAAGTGAATTAGGAATGTCTGCAGGTCCAGGTGACCAAAACACTGGATCATACGATTTCTATCTTGCAGTTGATACAGAAGATACTGTTGCTGAATCTAACGAGAACAACAACAGAGTTCCTGTAACAATCACAGCTGTCAAAGAAGTAAACACAGTTCCGTCTTTCGGATTGTCCTTACTAAGTATGTCAATTAGTGGTCTTTTGGCTGCAATTGGAATTGCTCTAAGGCAAAAAGAAGAATAAGGAATAATACGACAAAGTGTAGTAAGGGGAGCTTTGCTCCTCTTATCTGCAGATTGTATATGATTGAAGATTAGTGTAAACTAGAACAATATTAGTTACGCTACAAATGTAGCAAACTCTCTACAAAATACACAGGGTTCGGGACTTCCGGAGGGTTCACCACATGTAGGGCAGGGAGTTAAATTTTCGGGCTTTGATATGTTCTCTCTTATCTTCTCCATTCCATTTACTAAAGAATGTCTGGTCCCAGGCTGTTCTTTTTCTAATTTCATTAAGATGTCTCTGAATGTATTCCTTTGAGCTTCTCCGGAATGCGGACAATCGCCATCATGAAATTTCATTTCTTTTAGTATAGAGTAAAGATATATTTCTTGTTCAGGAAGTCTTCTTAGAGGTAATAGGCGAGGAATAAATCCTTTTTGAATATATTTATGAGGGGCCATCCTAGAAAGTCTAGCGATGTCTCCTCTTGCATGGTTCATCAAAACAGTTTGGGCAAAATCATCAAGATTATGTCCAAGAATTAAACAATCAACATTGTTTTTATTAGCCATTTGATTAAGAGATCTTCTTCTTAGTATTCCACATGGTGAGCAAGGAGAGCCCTGTGGTGGTTTTTCAATTAAGAGTTCACCTAGGGTGATTCCAATTAATTCTTTATAAGAAAAGATTTCGAGTTTTATCCCTAGCTTATCACATTCAGTTGCAGCACACTCTAATGATTTAGATCGGTAATTTGCAATTCCTTCATCAACTGAGAGTCCTATAATTTCAATGTTTCTTTCTCCAACATAGGATTTTAGAATATGTAAGGCTACCGTAGAGTCTTTTCCACCTGAAAGACCTATACCTATTTTATTTATTTCTATATTTGAATTTTTCACCAACAGATTGACTTGTTTTCTCAACTCTTTTTGGGCATTCCTTTCAAAAGATTTGAAAAAGCATGATTTGCACAAAACTTCACCAGAATATCGCCTACTTATGACGGGATTATCCTTACAATGCTTGCAACCCATAAACAATTATAAGCAATACTTTATAATGATTAAATGGGACCGAAAGTATGACACAAGATTGTCACATTATTTGGACATAATTATTATCTTATGGCGCAAATACTGTGTCAAAAAGCATTAAGTTTATATACTAGCTTGACTAATATGAGGCAACATGGCCCCACTAGGACCTCTAACTACTAATCGTTTGACAGTACGTTTAGATCCCGAAAGAGCTGCAAGAATTGAGTATTGGGCCTCAGAAAATCCCTTGAGAATTAAATCGTATAATCAATTAGTTCAGGAAGCTTTAGATGAATATATTGATCGTAATACGCCTTCGCCAAATGAGAAAATTTTGAATGTAAAGATACCTGAGAATACTAGTACAAGATTACAAGCATTACAAGATCATGGTTTTGGTTCAACAGATCATATTGTTACTGAAGCCATTTCTGACTATGCAATAACCAAATTGAAAGAACAAAAAGACTTCGAATTTTTGGACAATGAAGCTAAAATGATGACAAATCGTCGAAAGATGGTTTTCTCAGATTATGGACGTGAATAAATATGATGGAAAGATTAGAAAGTTTTGATAGCAGTGATTTGATGGAATTCATTACAGCTCCTCAAGTTAAGTTAGTAGGCACAGGTGGCGCAGGAAATAATATCCTTAATAGACTATACAGTCGAAGAGTCAAAGGTGTTGAAACAATAGCACTTAATACGGACGCAAATCATCTGAATCAGTGTAAATCACATGTGCGGAAAGTGATTGGAGCTAAAGTAACAAAAGGTAGAGGGGCGGGAGGCGACCCATATACTGGGAAGCGATGTGCAGAAGAGGATGAAGAGGCTATTAGGAGTAAATTAAGTGATGGAGATATTGTTTTTGTAATTGCAGGAATGGGTGGAGGCACTGGAACAGGTAGCGCTCCAGTTATTGCTAAATATGCAAAAGAAACAGATGCAGTTGTGGTTGGGGTTGCTATTCTACCTTTCAGGGAAGAGGGATTAACTAGACGTAAAATTGCTCTTGAGGGATTGGCAGAATTAAAAAGAAATTGTGATTGTGTAATAGAATTAGATAATGAAAAATTAAATGAGTTAACAGATGGCGATTATCCAATTCAGAAGGCTTTTGCAGTAATGTCAGATTTAGTTTCAGGGATAGTTCAATCTTTGTCTGAAGTAGTTACAGAACCTTCGATGATTAATGTAGATTTTGCAGATTTAAGAAAGATCATTGAGGCTGGAGGTACGGCAAAAGTTCTTTACGGAGAATCAGATGGTTCAGATCCAGGCAGCGTTTTAGATTCAGTACTTGGTAATCCATTATTGGGTAATAAATACAAAGGGGCTGAGGCAGTTCTCCTTCATATTGCTGCAGGAAGTGAATTTGCTATGAGTGATTGTCATGAAGTATTATCTGCTCTCAAGTATGATTTAGCAGAGGATGCAAATTTAATTTGGGGATTGAGAACAGACGATTCGATGTCTACAAAGGTAAAAGTGGTGATGCTTGTTTCAGCTATACCAGATAGTGAGCATGACTTGAATACTGAAGCTGAAGATGAATTAAATTCTTTGGGTTCTTCTGTACCAATGATTAACTAGATTATCTGGGGATGTCATAAAGTCTAAATGCAGATATTACTAGACTGTGTCTTATTGTTCCTTCATTAATGTAATTCTCCACTTCTTGTGCAGAAACAATTTCAACTTGTATATCCTCCCCAGTGTCTAAGTTCTGCTCACTCACTTTTTGACAATCTTCAACAAGGATGATATGACACTTATTTGTTTGAAAAGCTGGATTAGGATCAATATGGCCTAAGTATCGAGTCTTAGTTCCGGCATACCCCGTTTCTTCTTTAAGTTCTCTCATTCCAGCTCCTATGGGGTCTTCTCCATTCTCCATTATTCCTCCAGGTATTTCCAATTCAGATTTAGAAGTTCCAAACCTATATTGTTTTACCAAAACTATTTTTTTCTCAGGAGTTAATGCAATAATGTTAACCCAGTCATTACCATCTAGAACAATAAAGGGATGTTCTTCTTTAGTTCTTGGAGACTTGGCAGTAATCTCTCTCATACTAAATATTCGGAAGTCTCCTATAGATTCCTCAGAAACGGTTTTCCATTTACTATCTTTCAATTAATATCTACCATTTCTATTATAAAAATTAAATCTTCACCAGCCAGACTGCTAGGATCATCAGGATTTGCTTGTGCACCATAAGCATCTTTTGCAGGGATTCTAACAGCTAGAGTTTGCCCTTCGTACATTCCAATCATTTTTGAATCAAAGCCACTAATCATGCCTTTGCTTCCATTACAATCCTCTGTAGGATTATCTGCCTCAACACAACCTATGTGAGAAGCTGGCAAGGTATCAGTATGTTTATTATTGTTAGTTACTCCGGTTCTTCGATATTGATAATTATCCCACATGTATTCCATGCTGCTATCAAATAATTTTGCATTACTTGCTAATATTCCAGCATAGTGTACATTGACAGAGTCTCCTATTTTTGTTAAATTACCAAAGTCATGTTCTGTATTAACTTCCAGTTTTACTTCAGCTCTTTTCGTAGAGTCTCCTCCAGATACTACTTCCATGTATGCGTAAAGCAACCCTTCAGCAGATGATGGTGTTTTTACATTAATTAATAACGGTTTTCTGGCATCTTTGTTTAGCATAATTGTTTCAAATCCATTTTCAACATCAATGGTGAAGCCCCCATCATTTGATTTAGTAGAAATTGTAAATGTGTCTGTAGCTGACCCTGTATTTCTTACCAAAAGAACGAAATCAGTTTCACCACCAGGTTCAGCATTTTGATTGTTTATCACTAATTCTGCTTCAACACCGTATGTTGGATTGATGACATTTTCGTTAGTCTCAACCATGGATGTAAGGTATAATCCACTACCAATTAGAATAACAACAAGTAAAAGAGCGATAAGAGCAGGCTTTGAATCAGGTCTTGAGTTATCAATATTTCCTTCACGATAATTATCTTGTGGTTTTGCCTTTTTCTTCCTTCTTGACCGATTCGCCATGATTTCTCTACGAAAATGCCTTAAAAAAAGTTGATGTCTACTTTCTATGCTTAGATCTAAAGAAGAATGCCTTCATTGTATCCTTCCATATGTCTGGATTTTCTCTTATTCTTCTAAGTGAATATGGATACCAGTCGGGACCATATGGGATATAATATCTAACAGTATAACCTTTTGAAATTAATTTATCTAAGGTTTTGTCAATTGGGACGCCTGATAAAGCTTGAAATTCGCAATTTTTTTTAGAATAATTATTATCCTCGAGCATTTTTTCAATTTTTTCTATAATCCAAAGATCATGTGTTGCAAAGCAAGAATAAATATTATTTTCAATCATTTTTTTAGCACATTCAAGATAATTGGACCTTATTTTATCATAATCTTGAAAAGCAATATCTTTGCTTTCTTTGTATGCACCTTTGCACAATCTAATGTTTGTATTAGGACTTTTTAGTAAATCTATATCTGAATCCGTTCTATGCATATATGCTTGTAGAACAGTTCCACAATTTGGATAATATCTCACAGCTTTTTTACACATTCTAATTGTAGCTTCCGTAACTTCAGAGTCTTCCATATCCATTCTTACGAATGTATTGTAGGTTCTTGCTTTGTCAAGAATTACACTTAGTTTGTCCCAGCATAAACTTTTATCCGCTTTAAGACCCAAGGCTGTCAATTTCAGTGAAATATTACAATCTACTCCAGAATTTGCAATTCCATCAATCAAATCGCAATAGGATTTTGTTGTTTTTGTTATACCTCTTCTATTTCTAACCTCTTCACCTAGTAAATCTAAAGTACCGACAAATCCTTGTTTGTTAAGTTTTCTTACTAAGTTAACTCCGTCTTCTAATTTATCTCCAGCGACATATACTGCAGCGATGCGGCCAATAACAAATTTGGGCATCCATGGAGCTGTGCCTACAACAATCCTGTTTAGAATACCCATTATTGCTAATGTAAAAGTGTGTTTATTATTATAGTGTCCGAGAGCGATTTATACAGCTCTGCCTAGCACAGATTATGTCTCCTTCGTCTGTTACATGTGTGAATGGAAAATTAGAAGTGCCTAATAACCCAATTATTCCAGTGATAATTGGAGATGGAATAGGGCTAGATGTGACTCCAGTAGCTACTAAAGTGTTGGATGCAGCAGTGTCTAAAGCTTATTCAGGTAAAAAGTCTATTTCTTGGATGGAAGTTCTGGCAGGAGAGGCAGCTTTTGAGGAAACTGGTAACTGGCTTCCTGAATCAACTCTTGATTCAATAAGAAATCATTTGGTTGCATTAAAAGGACCATTGACTACTCCTGTGGGAGGAGGTTTCAGAAGTCTTAATGTAACCCTAAGGCAAAAGTTGGATCTTTTTGCATGTGTAAGACCAGTAGTTTGGTTTGAAGGCGTTCCAAGTCCTGTGAGAAATCCAGAAATGGTGGATATGATTATTTTTCGAGAAAATACCGAAGATATTTATGCAGGAATTGAGTGGCAAGCAGGGACAGATGAAGTGAAAAAAGTTATGAACTTTTTGCAGGAAGAAATGGGAGTTTCTCAGATTAGATTCCCTTCTACTAGTTCATTAGGTGTTAAACCAGTTTCAAGTGAAGGAACTAAAAGATTGGTCAGAGCTTCCTTGAATTATGCAATTGATAATGATAAATCTTCAGTTACATTAGTTCACAAAGGTAATATTATGAAATTTACTGAAGGAGGATTCCGTGATTGGGGTTATGAGTTATCTAGAGATGAATTTGGAGCTAAGCCCCTGGATGGTGGCCCTTGGCATGTTTTTAAGAATCCAAAAACAGGTAATGACATTATTGTAAAGGATGTTATTGCAGATGCAATGCTTCAACAAATATTGACAAGACCTTCAGAATATGATGTAATAACTACTTTGAATCTGAATGGTGATTACATTTCAGATGCGTTAGCAGCTCAGGTAGGAGGTATTGGAATAGCTCCAGGTGCTAACATAAATTATGATTCAGGACATGCCTTGTTTGAAGCAACGCATGGTACAGCACCAAAATACGCAGGTCAAGATAAGGTAAATCCAGGTTCAGTAATTCTATCTGGTGAGATGCTATTGCGATACTTAGGATGGACGGAAGCTGCAGATTTAATCATTGAGGGAATGCAGAAGACTATTGGAGCTAAAACGGTTACATATGACTTTGAGAGGCTAATGGATGGGGCCAAATTATTGAAATGTAGTGAATTTGGTAATGTCATTATAGAAAATTTGTGAATATTCAAGAAATAAAGAACATTGCGACCTCAGAAGAGTTAATTGATAGAGCATTACGTAGGGCCTCTAAAGTTGAAGAAAAAGTTAGGAGTGCAGATTATAGAGCTAGATTGACTGCAGTTAGAAAAATACATTCAGTTGCAGATAATCTTGCAAATCCAATGATTAGTTACGTTAAGGCATTTCCTTCCTTTGATCTAATTCATCCATTTGATAGAGAAATAATAGATCTTACAGTTGGAGTTGATATGCTAAAGAAATCATTGGGAGCTGTTGATTGGGCTCGAAAAGAAGTATTGATGATTTCAACTAAGTATGTTCCTAAGGCACGTGCTAGGAAAAGTGCAGAGAATACTATGAAGATTATGAGTGAAGCCTATACTAAAATGACTAATGTAGTGAGGCAGATATCAAAAAATTTGGACTTTTTAATCTCTGCAAGATCTATATTTCGTAATCTTCCTAATGTAGATACTGAGTCTCCAGTGGCAGTTTTTGCAGGAGCACCTAATGTCGGTAAATCTAGTTTGATAGGCTCAGTTTCTACAGGTAAACCAGAAGTCAAAAGTTATCCTTTTACAACGAAAGCAGTTTCATTGGGCCATATAACGAAAAAATACACAATTTTACAAGTAATGGATACTCCCGGTTTGTTAGATCGTTCAGATTTAGAAAGAAATGACATGGAAAAACAAGGTATAGCTGCTTTTGATTATTTGGAACCTATTATTGTATTCTTGACAGATCTTACTGGAACTTCAGGTTATTCAGTAGAAATGCAAACTAATCTACGAGATGAATTAAAATTACGTTACCCAAAATGTGAGTGGATTGATGTTTTTAGCAAAAAGGATTTGAATTTTGAAGATGATATAGATTTTGATGGTGCACTTTCAGTTTCAGCTTACAAAGAGGAAGGAATAGAAGAGTTTAAGGATAAATTACTAAGCCTTATTCTTTAACTTTCATATCATGGGTATCCCCAACAATATTTTGTGTATAAGGAGACATCAATTCAATAATTGCTTTCTTGTGATAATCTTTTAGGTTCATACATCCAGTATTGCTTAATGCCGCTTTAATTTTACGAATGTCTTGTTTGAGTTTTGGTTTTAGCCTTCCCCAATTTTGTACAGTCCCTTCTTCACCTTCAGCAAAGAATGTTTTCCTAGCAACATGTCCATATCGGTCTAAGTTTCTTGCACGGGCAGATCCTTCTCCCCATGTAGCAATATATTTGATATCAGGTTCATGGTTTGTTAGTTGCATATTTTCATCATATTTTTCACCTTCGGCTTCAAAAAAGTGATTGAAATATCCTCCCATCATAACTGCGTCAGCTATACTTAATGCAATAATCATACTACCAGCATCAGAAACACCTCCGTCTATAACTATTGAAACATATTTTCCAGTATCTTTATGATATTCAGCTCTTGCCTTTTCTACATCTAATAATGCCGTCATTGGCGCTCTACCGGTTGCTTTTTCTCTTTGGGTAGTACATATAGATCCAGATGACATTCCTACTTTAACAACATCAGCACCACTTTCCATGAGAAATTTGGCACCTTCATATGTAATTACATTTCCAGCACATATTGGCTTTCCAAGATTCATTGTATTGTATTCTTTAATCACTTTGGAGGTGAATTCATTATAGGCATCAGAGGTATCGATTACAAAAATATCAGCTCCAGCTTTATTACATTCTTTTACACGTTTTTTCCATCCTCTATGAGTAGATATTGCAGCACCAACTACGATATTATCAACATCTTTCTTGAATGCTATTTTTGCTAAACGACTTAAATCATCTAAAACAATCAAATAATTATTTTTTTGCAGTTTTTTCTTTGCTTCATTGACAGTTATGTTTGGATTTTTTGTAACAGGTAATTCCTCTACGTCTGTAACAACAGACATTATGCTTTCAGCAGGTGTTTCATTACTTTCTAGATACTTATCGAAGTTAAATAATCCAAGGAATACATTGTTTCTGTCCGTAACAGGTATTTTTGAATGGCCATGTTTTTCCACTAATCTTACGGCTTCGTCTATTGTTGCGTTATCTCTTACAGATATAGGATCCTCCACAAATCCCATTTCGTATCCTTTAATTTGATTAATAATATCTACTTGTTCTTTGATTGATAGTCTTGCAGGTAAAACTCCCAATCCACCTTCTTTTCCCAAAGCTAGAGCCATTTCATATCCCGTTACGGAAGTCATTGCTGCACTAAGAAAGGGGTTTCCTAGTTCTAAATCACCTAATTTAGATTTTAAATTAATACTGTTTAGATTACAATCTTTCGAGGTATAATCCGTTAAAAGGCTAAATTCATTAAAAGTTCGTCCAGCTTCTAAAATAACTTTCTTAGCCATATACTCACTTAGAAAGGATATTTATTAAACTATCTAAGTTACTTCATGAGGAGTGTATATTTCATTAGTAGTTATAGTTACTCTAACAAAAGTTGTGCATTTTGGTAAATCCTTTATTCTTCTTGCACCAACGTAAGAACATGCCGATCTTACACCTCCTAAAATAGATTGTATTGTGTTATTAATTTTACCTTTATATGGTACTTTTACTTCTTTACCCTCTGGGGCTCGGTGTTTTGCTACACCTCCAAAATAGGTAGCCATAGCTTTTGCAGAACTCATTCCATAGAAGACTTTACTTTTTGTTCCGTCATCCTGTTCAATTAAGTCTCCACCAGATTCTGCATGCCCAGCCAACATACCGCCAAGCATCACAAAATCCGCTCCAGCTGCAAATGCTTTGGCTATATCACCTGGAGACGTACAACCTCCATCAGACATTACATGTCCTCCTAGGCCATGTGCAGCATCTGAACATTCAGAAATTGCAGAGAGTTGAGGGTATCCCACACCAGCAACTTTGCGAGTAGTACAAACAGAACCAGGCCCTATACCCACTTTAACAATATCTGCACCAGCTAAAATCAAAGCTTCAGTCATTTCTCTTGTAGCCACATTTCCAGCAATAATAATTTTGTCACTAAACTCTTTTCTAACTTTTCTTACAAATTGAAGAAAGTCTTCTCTATAACCATTGGCTACATCTAAGCAAATATATTGTAAATCCTTGTGTATTGCCATTTTTCTTCTTAGCAATTCCATGCTTTCTTCAGTAGAACCAGAAGTGATAGCGATATGATAGGGATTCATTCCATCATCAATTGCTTTTTTAATTTCTTTAACAGAATAAAATTTTTGCAGACAAGTTAATAATTTATCTTTTTGCAATTCTTTTGCAATTTCAAATGTCCCAGTTGTATCCATATTAGCCGCTACAACAGGTATTCCTTTCCATTCACGCTTAGTGTGTTTGAATTTGAATATTCTAGATAGTGAAACCTCAGAACGAGATTTTAGCGTACTTCGCTTTGGTCTAATCAGAACATCTCTGAAGGTTAGCTTTAGGTCGTCATCTATTCTCATCTTTTCCCCTAATATGTTTGATTCAGCCCTATAAATTGTTTGCTCTTAATTTATATCTTCAGGTTCCATAACCATTACATCTTTCAACTGTCTATATTTTTCATCATAATCTAAACCATAACCAACTACAAATTCAGGAGGTATTTCGAATCCTACATAATCAACTTCAAAATCTAGTTTAGCAACTTCTTTTTTGAATAATATAGTAGCAACAGATACGGATTTAGGTCCTGAATTTCTTAATCGATTGACTAAAAAATTTATTGTAAATCCAGAATCAATAATGTCCTCGACAATAATTATATCTCTACCATTAATGTCTGCAGAGATATCTTTTCTTAATTTAATAGTTCCAGTCGATGAATCCCCTTCGTATGATCTTATTTTTACAAAATCGACTTCTATATCTAGGGTAATTTCTCGAAGAAGATCTGCCATGAAAACGTAACAACCGTTCAAAATTCCAACAAAAATAGGCTTTTTATCTTTATAGTCTTCATTAATTTTGTCAGCTAGTGTTTTTACACGTTTTTTAATGTCAGATTCAGATATTAATAATTTCATAACTAGTATTTCAATATAGAATGAACATTATATTGGTTTAGTCTATTTCGCCCTTCCAAAAATTCCAATTCAACTAATAATGTCAATCCTTTAATGGTTCCTTTAAGCTTTGAAATTAGGTTACATGTGGCCTCGGCAGTACCTCCTGTAGCCAATAAATCATCTACAATCAAAATATTCTCACCTTCTTGTATGGCATCTTCATGTATCTCTAAGGCATCAGTTCCATATTCTAATTGGTAAGAAATACTTTGAGTTTTGTATGGTAGTTTTCCCGGTTTTCTAACAGGTACAAAACTTGCATTTAATTTATCTGCGATTGGAGTTCCAAATATGAATCCTCTTGATTCGATGCCGACGACAACATCAATATTTTGATCCATAAATGGTTTAGTCATTTCTTCTATGGACATTCTTAGAGCCTTTATATCAGATAAGACTGGAGTAATATCTTTGAAGATTATACCTTTTTTTGGAAAGTCAGGTATATCTCGAATGAGGTTTCTAATGTAATCCATATTTTACCTAGTTATAGGTGTTTGAGAATCCACCATTAGGCAGATTCTCTCCTATACTTTTTTTGTTTTTAATCTGCGTATATCAATGCAAGTATTGAAAACACGTTGATTGCCCATAGTGGGATTGATATCTGATCCACTTTTCCTACAAATATTTTTATTGCAGTCCATGATAGGAAACCCCAAATTATTCCTTGTGTGATGGAATAAGTGAAAGGAATCAACATCATAGCCATAAATGCAGGGAATGCAGTTTCAAAGTCATTCCAGTCTATCTTTGCTATTGGTTTACACATGAACAGACCAATAAGTACTAGGATAGGTGCAGATGCTGCCAGTGGCACCATCTGTATAGCTGGAGCTAAAAACAAGAATGGAATGAATAGAAGACCTGCAAAAGCAGCAGTTAACCCACTTCTTCCACCAGCTTCAATTCCAGCTGCAGATTCTATATAACTGGTTCCAGAACTTGAACCAAATAGACCTGCAATAGCGGTAGATCCTCCATCTACAATCAAGGATTCTTTGATATTTCGAGGGTCTCCATTTTCATCGTTTAAACCACCGACTTCTGAAACTCCTACAAATGTAGAGATACTATCAAACATATCAGTGAATAAGAAAGCGAACATAGCTGGTAGAACAGCCAATTTTAGTGATTCTACAACAGGAACACCAACACCATCTTGATCTTGGAATACAGCGAACAGTAAGCTGAAGTCTGGGCTTTCAACCATGCTGTCAGGAACAGCTACCATTTCTGCACCACCTAGGACTCTTCCATACATGAAAGCGTATGCAGTTGTTGCAAAAATACCGATACTTAAAGCACCAGGTACTTTCCTTCCTATCATTGCAGCGGTGAACATTAGACCAAATAAGAAAACCATCATTGGTTGATTATAACCTAATAATCTTTCGACTAAGGTTCCGTCATCAGGGAACATATTGCCTAATGCTAAAATAGTTGATAGCGGATCTTTTCCAACTACAAATGAAGCATGGTCAGCGAAACCCAAAAGAGCCAAGAATAATCCAATACCTATAGCCACACCATACCTAAGTTGTGTAGGAATAGCTTTTACAATTTCAGTACGTATATTGAATACAGAAAGTAGGATAAATATAACTCCAGACCAAAATACAGCACCTAATGCAACATAAGGATGAACATTCATCCCCCAAGGTGCACAAACTGTATAGGTAAAGAAGGCATTAAGCCCCATACCTGGCGCCAGAACTATTGGATTTTTTGCATAAACACCCATTGCAATGCTACTGAATGCACTAACAAGAACTGTTGCAGTTACAAGGGCATTACCAGCATCATCAATGCCGTGGTATCCAAATCCTAATCCCAAAATAGCGGGATTAACAAATATGATGTATGCAGTTGCTAAGAAGGATGTCAGTCCTGCCATTAACTCAGTATTCATATCGGTTTTATTTCCGCTCAAATCAAACATGTCTTCCAACATGTCTTCTGCGCCCCCGCCACCAGAAGCTACCGGAGCTTCTTCTGTGGGAGCGTCACTATCATTATTTTCTGTGTCGTCGTCACTCATAGGTTTACACCTAAACTACATTTACTGAAGATTTCTTTTTAAATGTACCGGATGATTTAAGAACGAATTATTTTAAATTGGATTATGCTATTTTGGAATAATCAGCCTGTTCAAAAACAGGTATATTTTCATTTCCTAATTCTTCCTTAATTTGCCTATATACTGATTTCTTCATTGCTTTTTTGTGAAAGTAAACACCTTCAGCATTGCTTGCCTCTATTGCATTTCTTAAGACTTTAGTATTTACAAATGGAACTCCATAATTTGCAACCATATGTCCAAAGTTTACCTTATGCGTTAAAGCGGCCTCAGTAAATCTTGGAGTATAGTGACCACCTCCAACCCCTACCACATTCTTTCCATCAATATATTTTACTTCTAGAAGTGATTTAATCAGGGATTGAGCAGGTAGTTCGTCTTCCCATTCATTTTCAGTAGATCCAATTTCTAGAAAAATAGTAGGCGTATTAAGTAATGGCCCATGATGTGTAGCTTCAAAGCATACATCAAATCCTTCAAGTTGATTTTTTTTAATTTCCCTCAAAAGGCTGGTCATTATTTTTGGTGAAGTAGGTGTAATTTTCCCTTCTTCACCGCCATATTCCGCTTTACCCCAATTCCCAATAGGATGAACAGTTAGGCTAGGTTTTCCACTTGCAGCTTTATGTCTAGATAAAAAAATAATATTATTTATTTTAGTATTATTTCTTTTTTCAAAATCTTCATCTATTTTTTCAGCATCAATATGTATATTATTTATGCTAATCAAACGAGTTCCTTTTTTGCAATAATCCCCATTATTTTCAGTAATCTCCCACATATCATTGGCATCATATTCACCACATTTTGTCCATGAAGACATTTCAAGTAATCTCTCTCTCAAATTTACTGAGGCAGAATCAGCATTTGAAGCGATAATTAAATTCATAATCCTTCAACAAGTCCAACATTAACATTTCTTTCTTTAGCCACTTCTTTTGCTTTAGTGTATCCCGCGTCTACATGCCTCATTACTCCAGTTCCAGGATCAGTTGTTAGAACTCTACCAAGCCTTTCATTGGCTTCGGGAGTCCCATCAGCAACAACGACCATTCCGGAATGAAGTGAGTACCCCATACCAACACCTCCACCATGATGGAAGCTTACCCATGATGCTCCAGAAGCAGTGTTCAATAGAGCATTTAGAATAGGCCAATCAGCCACCGCATCACTGCCATCTTTCATTCCCTCAGTTTCTCTGTTTGGAGAAGCAACAGATCCAGAATCAAGATGGTCTCTTCCAATTACTAAAGGTGCTTTTACCTTTCCAGATTTAACTAGTTCATTAAATGCAAGTCCAGCTTTCTTTCTTTCCCCATATCCAAGCCAACAGATTCTAGCAGGTAATCCTTGAAAACTTATTCTTTTTTGGGCCATTTTAATCCATTTTGCAAGTGCTTTATCTTCAGGAAATAATTCCAACATGACTTTATCAGTTTCTAATATGTCATTAGGATCGCCAGATAGTGCTGCCCATCTAAATGGACCTTTTCCCTCACAGAATAATGGTCTAATATATGCAGGAACAAAACCAGGAAAATCAAATGCATTTTCAACACCAGCTTCTCTAGCTCTTTCTCTTAAATTATTTCCATAATCAAAAGTATTAGCTCCTCTGTCTTTTAGAGTAAGCATATGTCTGACGTGTTCAGCCATACTTTTGTAGCTTAATGAAATATATTCATCAGGATTGCTTTCGCGTAATTTATTCGCTTCTGAATTTGAAAAACCTTTAGGAATATATCCGATTAAAGGATCATGTGCTGACGTCTGATCAGTCAATAAATCAGGCGTAATGTCTCTTTCAATAAGTCTATTCAACAAATCTATTATATTTGCTTTAACTGCCATAGATTTTGCAACCTTTTCTTTTTTCCATTTAATGGTAGTATCTATTGCGTGGTCAATATCATCAGTCATTTCATCACAATATTTTGTATCTAACCTTTTTTGAATTCTACTTTCATCAATTTCAGCAGCTAGGAAAGTACCTCCATTCATTGTTGCAGCCAAAGGTTGAGCACCTCCCATCCCTCCTAAACCACCAGTGACGACAAGTTTACCTTCTAAGGTTCCACTAAAATGCTGCCTTGCAGCTTCAGCAAATGTTTCAAAAGTACCTTGAAGAATTCCTTGAGATCCAATATAAATCCAGGAGCCAGCCGTCATTTGTCCATACATCATTAATCCTTCTTTCTCAAGTTTATCAAAATGTTCCCAATTAGCCCATTTGCCAACAAGATTTGAGTTTGCAATCAAAACTCTAGGTGCATTTGAATGAGTTTTGAAAATTCCAACAGGTTTTCCACTTTGAACAAGTAAAGTTTCATCATTTTCTAAATTCTGTAAAGACTTGATAATGGCATTATAGCATTCAGGATTTCTTGCAGCTTTCCCTCTACCACCATAAACTATCAGTTCTTCTGGTAACTCAGCTACTTCAGGATCCAAATTATTCATTAGCATCCTAAGTGCAGCCTCTTGAATCCAGCCTTTACAACTTATTTCGCTTCCATGTGGAGCTTTTACCATAATACTTACTGGACCCCCCTCTAATTTAAATATATATCTACGAATATTTTAAAAGAACCCAGTTAGATTACAGTTAGCTGCTCCCGGCGGGCCCCCTCCCACCTCCCAACCTGTCGGTTGAGCGGCAACATTTTCAAATTCATATTTTTTAGAAGAAGAATCAATCAGATTAGATAGCAAAGTGAATATCTGCAACTAATTTGTTTTTCCGGTAAGTTTTTTCCAGATCCATTTTAGAGGATCATAATATTCATCGACAACTCTTTCTTTCATAGGTATTATTGCATTATCAGTGATAGTTATATTTTCAGGACAAACTTCAGTACAACATTTGGTAATATTGCACAATCCAATACCATTTTCCTCTTTTATAGTTTCTAAGCGATTTCCTTGATCCAGAGGATGCATTTCAAGCATGGCATTGCGGACTAAAAAGCGAGGACCTGCATACTCAGCCTTCATATCACTGTCGCGTAAAACATGACAAACGTCCTGGCAAAGAAAGCATTCAATACATTTCCGAAATTCTTGAACTCGATCAACATCTTCTTGCACCATTCGAGGATCATCGGTTTCAGGATGTTGATAGGGTAATATTTTCTTATTTACCTCATAATTCCATGAAACATCGGTTACTAAATCTTTGACCACTGGGAAAGTTTTCATCGGTTTAATTACAATAGGTTCAGAAGGATCATAATCAGACATTCTCGTCATGCACATCAATTTAGGTTCTCCATTGACTTCAGCAGAGCATGAACCGCATTTTCCAGCCTTACAATTCCATCTAATAGCTAAGTCAGGAGCATCATTTGCTTGAATTTGATGAATTGCATCTAGCACAACCATCCCAGGTCCACTTTCCATTTCAAACTCATGCATGAAGAAGTCTTCTTTTTCTCCCCTCTGAATTATAATTTTTCTGTTCATACGGTCTCCTTCATAACAAATTCTTGTAAATCATCGGGCATAATTTTCTTATCAGATTTAACGATGTTCAGTCCATCGGGACCTTTTCGGATAATAATATTGAGCATTCCCAATTCTTTATCATATTCAGGATAATCTAATCTTGTATGCCCCCCTCTACTTTCACGTCTTTCTTTGGCCGCCTCTGCAACAGCTAAAGAAGTTATGATCATATTGTTCATATCTAAGCATAGATGCCAGCTTGGGTTGTATGCTCTATCTCCAGTGGCCTTTGCATTTTCCACTCTTTTGCTTAAATCTTTTAATTTTTTAATCCCTTCATTCAATGATTCTTCTTCTCTTACTATACCAGCATGCATTTCCATTACATCTTGTAATTCTTGATGGAGATGGTATGGATTTTCAGTCTTATCTTTTGAGAATGGTTCTAATGTTTCTTTTACGGCTTCTTTGAGCTTGTTTTTGTTAACGGAAATTTCCTCGCCTTTAAGTGCAAAGTTTGCAGCAGATCTGCCGGAAATATTTCCAAAAACAAGTAAATCAGATAATGAGTTTCCCCCCAATCGATTTGCCCCATGCAATCCTGCAGCAGCCTCGCCAGCTGCGTACATTCCCTTCAAACTGGAAGCACCTGTTTCGGCCTCAACACTAATTCCTCCCATCATATAGTGTGTTGTCGGCCCTACTTCCATTGGTTCTTCAGTAATATCTAAATCTCCAAGTTCTTTGAATTGATGATACATAGAAGGTAACTTTTTCTTAATATATTCAGGTTCTCTTCTGTTGGCTATATCTAAGAAGGCTCCACCATGTGGACTTCCTCTTCCTTCTTTCACTTCTCTCATAATAGCTTTAGCAACAACATCTCTCGTTAGTAATTCAGGAGGCCTCATTGCGCCTTCTTTCCCATTTAACCAATCGTTTCCTTCTTTTTCATCTTTTGCGGTTTCAGCAGCAAAAGCTTCAGGAATATAATTGAACATAAATCGCTCACCCTTGTTGTTTAGAAGAATTCCACCTTCGCCTCTTACACCTTCGGTTACTAAGGTTCCTTTTACGCTTGGAGGCCAAACCATTCCAGTAGGATGAAACTGAATGAATTCCATATCTTGTAAATCAGCTCCAGCTAGATATGCTAAGGAATGTCCATCTCCAGTATATTCCCAAGAATTTGAAGTAACTCTGTAGGCTTTTCCAATACCCCCTGTAGCCACAATGATAGCTTTAGCGAGAATAGCTACAATATTTCCATTGTTGCGATAATATGCGATTGCACCCACTGCCTGATCATTCTCAGTAATGATTTTTGCAACAGTACATTCCATGAAAATATCAATGTTATCCTGGTGTATCACTCTATCTTGTACAGTTCTTATGATTTCTAATCCAGTTCTGTCACCTACATGTGCTAATCTAGGATATCGGTGTCCTCCAAAATTTCTTTGATTTATTTTTCCATCCTCTGTCCTATCAAAAACAGCACCCCATTTTTCTAATTCTAGTATTCTTTCAGGGGCTTGTTCAGCATGTATTTTTGCCATTTTCCAATTATTTAAATGTTTTCCACCCTTTATTGTGTCCCTAAAATGAACTTTCCAATTATCTCTTTTATCTGCATTACCTAGTGCAGCTGCAGCCCCGCCTTCAGCCATTACAGTGTGAGCTTTACCAAGTAGGGATTTTGAAACTAGACAGACGTTTGCACCTTCCTCAGATGCTGCAATTGCAGCTCTCATCCCAGCAGCACCAGCTCCTATTACAAGAACGTCATATTTTTTTTCTTCAAAATCCTCCATTACATCACCCATTGGAATATTTCCTCATTTCCAAGCAATCCTAAATATATTCTTATATAGAAATCAGCAACCATTATGGTAACTAATGAAATCCAAAAGTACAATCCATGGTTACGATTGAGGTAACTTATCCAAGAATTACCTTTTTTCTTCACATAATTTGAACATGAAATACAATCAACATTCCCTCCAACTAAATTTCTCAATGAATGGCATGACGAAACATATAAAGTTAGAAAGAGAGCATCTATTGTTAGAATAAGGCTACCAAATCCAATACCAATGCTATCTCCGAAAACATAAGACTCAAATGCGTGATACCAATGAAGTATAGCTAGAATGATTGCTAAATATAGAAAATATCTGTGAGAATTCATGATGATGAAAGGAAGTGCATTTTCGCCATTATAGGATTTAATTGGCTTATCTACGGCACACCCTGCAGGATTTGCTAGTAAGGATCGGTAAAAGACTCTCCTTCCGTAGTAGCATGTTCCACGAAAGCCTAATGGAGCCCATATGAATAAAAGTGTGGCAGGCAATGGCCAAAAACTTAGTATATCTGAAGGAATTGCATTGGGTCCGGGGGATGAAATGGGGCTTACGTAGTGCGCACCATTACCGCTGTAATATATGAAATCATTTTCATAGTCTCCTATTGTTCCATGTTCTATCAAAAGAACAGTTATAGTATATATTCCAAATAAGGTTAGTATGGTGCCCATTATAAGTGGTTGAATCCACCATCTATCTGTGCGGAATGTTGCGAAAAACCCTTTTTTTTCCACGGGAACAAAACAGGGAGATATGTCCAGTGCGTCAGTACTCAATATTTAGACACTAGAGAATGGGTATTTTTAATATATCATCAGGTACCAATAAACTATTTTATGGACATGATATAATGTATTCATATGAGATTAGCTTTTATGTTATCCTTGATGTTTTTGTCAATATCCTTTATGGGTTGCCTTGCTCCAGAGGATAATAGAACAGTTATTGAATCTGAACCCCTTGAAGTTACTAGATTAGTAGTAACGGAAGAGCAATTAAGCCAATTTCCATTTTCAGATAATCCTATACGCAATTTTACAGTTACTAGCTCTAGTAGTTCGACTGAACGATTATGGGCAGTTTTTGGAACTGAGTTAGCTGAAGACCATAATTATGGAGGTAATTGCTGTGAGCACTACATTACTACAGACCAAGATGGCATAATCTATAATTTGGGAGGAGAATGGCCATGGTGGAGTACAGATAGAGGATTAACATGGACTGAATGGGTTCCTCCTGTAGTTAATAATGATATAGCTACTTGTGAGGAAGGGCAATTGGATCCTACATTAGATCCAGGCCTTGGTGAAGGCTCTATCATTCAAGCTCCAAATGGAGATATAATTGCAATGACTTGGTTTCCTTACCCAAGTTTTGATGGCGTAGATCAATTTTATGCAATTCTTGGAAAAAAGAGTGGGCCTGATCAAATAGAATGGAAATTTTGCTGGAATACATTCGATAAAGAACCTTTCTATGATCGTTCATGGCAAGTCCCAGTAGTCGGTCCAATTAATCCTCCAACTGAACTACAATCCGTTAATTGCCAGTCTAATTGCCCATGGGCAAGCATGGTTGTTTCGAATTTTTGGAGTTACAGTAATCAAGGTTATCAGATAAGTGTAGATGGATTAAATTATAGGCCAATAGATATTCCAGATAGTACATCTAATGAGTGTAATGCAGAATATGCACGTTGTGGCCCTGATTTAGAATTTGACCTTCTTTTCGAGGATTTGGGTCCAGAGTGGGATTATATGCAACCACATAGAGAAATGAGAGCATCACCTATACCAACTGGTGGTTTATTGTTTCCAAGATGGTTTAGTGATGGCAGTAATTTATTCTTAGATACTGAATTAACTTGGCACAAACATAATTTACCAAATGATTTACTTCTACCTTCCAGAAATCTTGTAATTGATAGTTCTGGAGCTTTGCATAGTGTTTCATGTAATATTCCCGATCCTGGTGCAAAGGGATGTGATGGCACATTTAACTTGACACATAGTGTAAGTTTTGATGGGGGTTATAATTGGACAGAATATAGTCATGGTTGGTCAGGAGCTGCAGCAGTGTCTGACAATACATTTGAGTGGGATTTTCAGGCAGATGGTAATTTGGATTTGGCAGTCATCTCTATGAGGGTTCAGAGTTCTAATTTTACAGGTGATGGAAGTGCTAGTGATGTAGACTTAGTCTTCCACATAAGGGATTACAGGGAAAGCATGGAAGCAGATTCAGTAACAATTATTGGTTTAGGAGATCTTGATGCAACATCTGGAGCCGGTAATGATATAAGATTTGATTTTGCTTCAATGGCTATTTTACCCGATGGGGGTGTTGTAGTAGCTTATCATGATAGTACAGATCCTAATGAAGATCCTATGTTTGCAATAGAATTAGAATTACCTGAGGATTATTTTTATTTTATTCAGGACTGAATAAACTTTTAATTTCTTTTGCTCGGTTTCTTAGTGTAACTTCCGATGTGCCCAATGTTTTAGCTATTTCTAGTTGACTTCTTCGAACCTTGCTTTTCTTACAGGCTAAATAAATGGAAGCTCCAAGTAAAGCAATAGGAGAAATTCCCTGACGATATTCACTATTTTCTACAAATCTTATTATTTCTTTTGCTTCAGTTTCCACATTCTTTGGTAAAGCTAATTTTTTAGTAAATTTTGGCAAAAAGGTTATACTGCTTGAAATATTTATTTTCAATTTTAGTTTCCTCTTTATTAGGCGGTGTAGTTTGCTTAATTCATTTCTATTAAGACTGCAATTATTAGCAATTTCATCTAAAGTTATTGGTAAATTATTCATTCTACATGCCGTAAAGACAGAAGCAGCAGCCACTTTCTGGGTACTTCTCCCTCTAACAATACCTTTTTTTGATGAACTGGAAAAAATTTCTAATCCAGACTCAATAATTTTATTATCAAGTTTTAGTAATTCAGATATTCGATTAATTTCTTCAGATGCTAACAAAATATTTTTACCTAAAGAAACATTTGTTCGTACTTCAGTTTGCCATTTCAAAACAGTCCCTGCTTTTGTAGAAATATCAACGGCTTTGTCCTGTTTTTTAATTTTATCAGAAGGTTTATACTTCATCCATTGTGGACCTGAATCAAATATCAGACTGCAAGACCCACACGACATAATTCCATCGCCTTCGGGAACAATTTTTTCATTATCACATTCAGGGCATTTCATTTTTTGTAAACCTCTCTGCCAATAATTTTAGTTATACGCATTCCTTTGTTTGGTGCTATTGCTAAGTATGGATTACTAACAGGACCAAAAATATTAACAACTCTCCCAATTATTCTCTTCTCAGAATCGTAGATTTTTGTGTTCTTTGGCACTTTATTGTCTGTATTAACAATAGCTAGATTACGTGAGTTCAAATGAGACACTCTGCCAACACACTTCATTATTTAGCTTTTTTAAACTAGTATTTAAAGTTTATGTTTTTGGTTTAAATCAATTCTTTCCAAAAGAAATTATCATTTTTCGATATTTCATATTTATTTTTCATAATTCTCTCATTTCTAACATTTTCTATTTCTATTTTATCATATTCAATGTTGCTGAGTGTCAGGAATTCAGCTTGGGCCATTGTGAAATCAATCCTTTCCCCATTTAGTCCTTTTTGAATATCAATTAGCCTTTTTCTTCCTTGTGTAACATCAGTAGCAGCTCCAATCATTTTTCTAACCTGATGCCAAAGAAAAGATAGGCCTTTAATTTTACACATGATTACATTGTTTTGCACAATCGTTTCTATTCTATTAACATGTCTTCTTGTATCAATATTGTCAGATTTTAGGATTCTAGCAAAATTTTTAAAATCATATTTTCCTACAAATAATTGCATTGCTTTATTGAATAATTCATAGTTCTTTTCATTAAATACATAATACCTATATTCTCTTTGTTTGGCAATTCTCGGATTAAAGGCTAGATCAACGTCACAAAAACCGGTAATCCATATAGGATAATTCTCTAATTTATAGATAAAATCTCCCACAAATTCTTTGCATTTACTGTTTGAGGTAGTAGTTATGATGTTACATGTAGCGTTCACACCCTTGTCTGTTCGACTTGCAAATATAGGATTTGAACATCCAAGTTCGTTAAGTACTTCTTTTACAACTCCTTCAACTGTTATTACATCTGGTTGAATCTGTGATCCATGAAATTCGCTTCCATGATATGCTATTCTAAATAAATTAGCAAACTTATTCATTAACTAAATAATTTCTTCTAAAGTATCTCCAAGTTTAGCCGGATTATCAGTAACATGTATGCCAGCTCTCTCCATTGCTCTCATTTTTTCTCTTGCAGTTCCTTTACCGCCAGAGATTATAGCTCCTGCATGTCCCATTCTTTTTCCGGGTGGTGCAGTTCTTCCCGCAATGAATCCCACTATTGGTTTTGTCACATATTCTTTCACATACTCTGAAGCTAATTCTTCCGCAGTTCCACCTATTTCTCCAATCATTATCATTGATTTTGTTTGATGGTCATTCTCAAAAGCTTCTAAGCAGTCAATGAAATTTGTTCCATTTACAGGATCTCCTCCAATGCCGACACATGTTGATTGTCCTAATCCTTTTTCAGTTACTTGGTTAACGGCTTCATATGTGAGCGTTCCAGATCTTGATATAATCCCTACATCACCTTTTCTATGAATATGTCCTGGCATTATACCAACCTTGCTAACACCAGGAGTTATTAATCCAGGACAATTTGGGCCAATTAATCTTGTTTCAATAGGGTCTAAATATTTTTTTACTTTTACCATATCTAATGCAGGTATTCCCTCTGTAATTGCTACAATTAAGTCAATTCCAGCATCCGCAGATTCCATTATTGCATCTGCAGCAAAAGGTGGTGGTACAAAAACACATGAGACATTTGCACCATTATCTACGGCCTCATTTACAGTATTCCAAATAGGCACGCCAAGAGTTTCTTGGCCACCTTTTCCTGGAGTAACTCCTCCTATTAATTTTGTCCCATAATCGAGCATCTGTTCTGTGTGGAATTGTCCATTCTTTCCAGTAATTCCTTGAACTATAACTTTGCTTTTAGAATCTAACCAGATACTCATAGTTTACCTCCAACAGCATCTACAGATTTTCTTGCCCCACTATCCATATCGTCCGCAGTTATTAGATCTAATCCAGATTCAGAAAGCATTTTCTTTCCTAAATCAACATTAGTTCCAGCCAGTCTGACAATTAAAGGTACATCTAAATCAATTTCTTTTGCAGCAGTTATGATACCTTCAGCAATGAAATCACATCTCATAATACCGCCAAAGATATTTACAAAAATAGCTTTGACTTCAGTGTCTGATAATATAATTCGGAATCCTTCAGCAACTTGTTCAGCAGTGGCACCTCCGCCAACATCTAGAAAATTAGCCGGTTCTCCTCCATGCAGTTTAATTATATCCATAGTTGCCATAGCTAATCCAGCTCCATTTACCATACAACCTATTTCTCCATCTAATTTTATGTAATTCAAGCCAGCCTTTGTTGCCTGAGATTCAAGAGGTTCCTCTTCGTTTACGTCTCTTAATTTTTCAATAGCTGCATGTCTGAAAAGTGCAGAACTATCAAAATTTATTTTAGCATCTAGTGCAATTATATCATCATCAGATGTTACCACAAGAGGATTGATTTCAACAATAGAGCAATCCAATTTTACAAATAATTTGTATAAACTAATTATAAATTTGCAACAGGAACTAACTTGTTTCCCTTTAAGGCCTAAACCAAAGGCTATTTTTCTTGCTTGCCAGCTTCCAATACCTGTTACGGGGTCAGCATAAACTTTTAAGATTTTTTCAGGTTCCTTAATCGCAACTTCCTCGATTTCAATACCTCCTTCTACAGAAGCCATTACAACAGGCAAATCACGTTCTCTATCCAATACAATTCCAAGATAAAGTTCTTTAGAGATATCACATCCTTCTTCAACATAAACTTTTCTCACCATAACTCCATCAGAGGTAGTTTGCGGAGTTACTAATTTAGAACTAATTAGTTTGTCTGCAGCTTCATAAACTTCATCTGTGGTTTTACAAAGAATTATTCCCCCACCTTTACCTCTGCCTCCAGCATGTACTTGGGCTTTTACAACCCAGATATCACCTCCCAGAGTTTTGCATGCTTTTGCAGCTTCACTAGCATTTGTTGCAACAACACCATTCAAAGTTTTTACATTATATTCCTTGAAGAGCTCTTTTGCTTGATACTCATGAATGTTCATATTATGTTCCACACAGATTGGGGTTTAATACTGTAAGCCATAATATTTGTTATGTAAAGATTTAAATAGAACTCAATCTGGCGCAAATAGTAGGTTAATTATGGCAAAGAAGAATCCAGCACACATGTTCAGGGGGAAGAAGAAGGCTTACACTCGTAAGGAATACATTGGTGGTGTTCCAGCTAGCCGTATAACTCAATTTGATGTTGGAGATGCAGTTGCTGACTTTTCAGTAGAGGTTACACTTTCAGCTAAGGAAGAATGCCTTGTTAGACACAATGCTTTGGAATCTGCAAGAATTACAGCTAACCGTTACATACAAACACATGCAGGTAGAGAAGGTTACCATCTGAAGATAAGAACTTACCCTCATCATGTTTTGAGACACAATAAAATCGCTCAAGGCGCAGGTGCAGATCGTGTTTCGATGGGTATGAGAAAATCTTTTGGTAGAACCGTGGGTACAGCAGCTAGAGTTAAATCTGGGCAAAAATTAATCACACTAAGAACATCAGATGAGTTCGTATCTGAAGCTAAAGAGGCATTACGTAAATCTTCTCATAAGCTTCCAACACCATGTAATATAGTGGTAAATCAAAAATAATGGCTGAATTAGTTAAAAAATTGAAATTACCTAAAGCAGATGGTTTTCTTTATTTTGTTGAGGACGATTGTTCAGTCTGGAAGCATAAAGGTGGGCATAAAGAATTAATTTTTGAAGGATCGGATAAAAGAGAGGAAGGTTATCTTTATTTCATAGATGTTAATGGAGATTTAGCTAGAAAAGTAAATCCACAACAGAGAGATGTTGAAACTAAAAAATTATTCAAATCTGGTACTCAAATAGTAAAGTAATTACCAAAGTTTCCACCATGGTTTGTTGTGATTAATAGTACTTTTTTTCATTTGTTTTGCAATATCTGAGTTTCCATCTGACATCCCCTTCATTATAGCCATGTCTAAACTTCGGTATGCTATTTTTCCGGCAGGGTTAATGTTCATTATTTTTTCAAGTATTTGTGTAGGGATTGAGCTGACTAACTGTAGCCTGTCTTGATCAAATTCTATATTTGCGGAGGCTTGTACGTTTTCTCCGGTGGCTTTTGATAATAGTCCTGACAAATCTATTTTATTACCATTTTCTTTTTCTCTAAACCACAGTGCAAAACCGGATAAAAAAACAAATTCACTAATTATCCATTCAGGTAGAGTTCGGATTTCAAAATCTCTTTCTACTTTACCATTCTCTTTCCAGTATTTATTTATGTGTTCAATAAATCTTTCTTTAACAGCCTCTTTCAATATTTCATTCTCTAATTTACTAATGTTGATATGTTCAGCAATATCTTTGCTAATCCAATTAGTCTCACAACTGAGAAGGAGTTCGTTTTCAGTCTCTTTTTTAAAATATTTCTGGTATTTGGGGATTGAAATAATATTTGATATTTCTTCTGCAGTTAGTTTACTTCTTTCGATACATTCTTCAATATTAATTTTTGAATTTAATATTGATAAAAATAGTATTCCAACATCTTTTTCGTTTTTATTAATCAAATAATCACTTTTGTTCCTTTCGGCATACCGTCTATACAATCCTCTAGTTTATCTAAACCGCTAATCCAGCATTCGCAGGTTTTTGATATTTCTAGGGCGCATTTAATTTTGTTAAGTAAGCCTCCAGTCACATCGGGTCTATTTTCTTCATCTAGTATGGAAACACTAGTTACAAAGTCAGAATTTATTTCTTTATATATTTCTATATCGTCTGTGTCTAATCTTCCTTTAACTACTCCCGGATAATCCATGATGAAAAATGTTCTTTTTGGTTTGTATAATTGGGCTAACTTCAACAATAAAGTATCACCGCTTAAGATCCTTACACTTTTATCTTTGGTATTAACGACATCTCCAAAGGTTATAGCTATTTTTCCCTCTGAAAGAATCGCGTCAAACTTATCTTTTGGAAAATCTTTTAATTCATTATTAAGATCTAGAAACATAGTCTGAGAAGGAATTACGCTGTTGCATTCTACTCCTTTTTTTCTAATTTCTTTACACAATATTTCATTCAAATTTATTAATTGTTTTCTAGCCTTAATTATAGCATTTTTCTGTTCTTTAGTTCCATCAATACCTTTGTTGATATTGTATTTTTTGACAATGGGATGTCCATAGGATCCAGCACCATGGACAATGATAATTCTTTTGTCAGATTTTGAAATAATATTAGCTATTTCCCTCATAACTTTATAATGACATTCAGGTGTTTCACTTTTTTTATTTGTAATAAGTGATCCTCCTAATTTCATTAGTATGAGTTCATCAGTCATGTCATTCCATAGATTGGCACACAAAAAGGTAGAGTGTGCAATTATATAGGGAATTTTGTGGTAATTGTGGATAACAAAATCAAACTTGCACTTTTAGGTGCATTTTGCTATAATCTTACACAAGGTCTGTCATTTACTTTAATCAGACTTCAAGCCAATTATTTGGGAGATTTTCGTACTCTAGGTTTAGTGGTAGGTTTACCAAATTTTGCACTTGTAGGAGGTTCAGCATTTTGGGGATATGTTGCAGATAGATGGAGAAGTAGGAAGAGTGTTGTAGTTCTTTGTTCGATTGTTACCGCCCTACTGTATCTTCCATTGCCCTGGTTGGAACCATTAGAATTAGTGTTAGTAAGAACAATTCAGTCATTCTTCCTTGGAGGTATGGTTCAGATAGCTACAATGTTTTCTGAATTAGATTCTTCAGCAAGAGGTTCATTTATGGGTAGGTTAGAATCAGTATTAGGCTTAGGATGGGGTTTAGGGGCCTTTGCAGGTGCATATCTTGTAAATGAAGATTCATATGGATTGGGCAGTGGCCCTGTAATTTTTTCATTCTTTTTTACAGCATTTTTAGGACTAATCTCAGTAATTGGCTACATGTCATCTACAGAGAGGAAAAGGAATTTAGTAAATATTGAAGAAAATTTCTTTGTTTATTTCAGAAGATTATTGAGATTATTTTTTATTACATTTATTTTATTCATGGGTTATATATTTTTCCTGACAATTTCTCCAGTTTATTTAACAAATATTGCGGGATCAAGTAGCCGAATGGGTTTAATTGTTCTATGTAGTGGACTTATACATGCTTTAGCTGCACCTTATGCAGGGAATTTAATAGATAAATATCCAAGAGAAACAGCTATACGTATAGCCTCAGCATTTGTAATTTTTTCACTATTAGCTTATTCATTAACTGAGAATCTTTATGTTATAACCTTAGTTTTTACAATTCCAATTTACATGACTTTCTTTTTGGGTGCTAGAACTATAGTTGCAGATACTGTACCATATGATTTGAGGGCAAGAATGATGGGTTTGCTAAGTTCTTTTAGTTTGCTTGGTAGCGGCTCAGGAAGTTTAATTGTTGGGGAATTATTAATCTACTATGAAGAGCAGCAGGTATTTCTGTTTGGTGCTTTTTTAGCTTCAATAGCCTTTATTCTTTCTCTAAAGAATTTCCCCCATCTGAGAAATTAATACTTATTTCTTTTTTATCTAAATAATTAGTAATGTAATCAAAGTAATCTTGATTTGTTCCTAACTCTTCAAGGGTTATTATTCCAGTTTCTTTTAGATTTCTATCAATAATAAGATTTGCAATAGCGCAAGCTGTTAATCCAGTAGTCCTAGACATACTACTCCATCCATCTCTCCACTCATCATAAACAATACAAGAGATATCTTCATCTTTTATTGTCTTTGCGGTAATAATTAGGAGGGTAAATTCCTTGTCATTCTCAGTTAATTTCCATTCTTTGAATAATTTTTTGGTTGTTATTTCTTTTTGACTCGTAGTTTTTCCATTATGAGATTCTAGAGTATCATCCAGTTTGCCATCTTCAATTAATTTAGAGACCATTTCGGAATGGCCTGGGTACCTAATTGTATATTCTAATAAAGTGGGGATGTCTTTAGTTAATTCAGTAGTCAGTAGCGTTCGTAGTCCATCGGTCAAGAAGGCTTCTAATTTTCCAACGTCTTCAAACTCAAAATCAATTAGTCCAGTTAATGCTTCTACAGTTTTTATATCTCCATTTATTTTAATTCTTGCAGGCCTAGTATATTCTTCAATTACATCAATTGGTGAAAAAGGAGCTTTGTAATTCCAGGGGGGATTTTTCTCAATAGGTAAGCCTCCAACCATTATTTTAATTTCTTTAAGATTGTTTTTACTTGTTAGATTTCCAACAATCATATTGCTTAGTCCTGGGGCTACTCCTGCATCGGGGTACAACGCAGTTTTAGCTTCATCTGCAATATTCTTTAGCCCTTTACAATCCTCAGGCATGAATGAGATATCAACACATGTTTTCTTTTCAAGAATTTTTTTAGAAGTTTCAAATCCCATAAATCCAGGAACACAATTGATTATTAGTTCTGTATCCTCTAAATATTCCAAGAAATCTTCATTTCTTATATCTACTTTCTTAGTAATTATTTTATTATTATGTTTTGTTAATTTATTTAAATTATTGATATTATTATCTATAGCATAAATTTGATACTTTTTAGATAATTCTACAGCAATTAATCTTCCAACCATCCCAGTACCTATTACTGCAATGTTCATTCTAATCTTTTAATTTTTCTCTGGAGACTCTTACACCATTAGGTGTTGCCAGTATCCACTTTTGACTAACACCAACGAGATCTCCATCAATGTCAGCTATGGCTCTTTCTAATTCAGCCAAAATTTTGTGCAAAGTTTCTTGATCTGAAGTTAATGGTGTGAAGTCAATAAGCACTATATTTCCATCATGTAACTCTGAAGTTATTCTATTTACTTGGTCACTCTTGCTAAGTAAAATAGTGTGAACAATCATTGATGCTTTTTCACCATAATCTTCAGCTTTATCTGCACTCCAACTTCTTAGATCAAAAAATTGTTCATCAGGAATACGTCTCATCTGTGGTGGTGCAGCACTCATATTTTAACCAATTTAATGCAGCTTAATTAGGTTTGCGACGGTTAATGGCTATAATAGTCAGTGTAGTAAGACTTAGTATTGCTGAAAGACTAGGTAAGAACCCACTTTTTGTTTCAGATTTAAAAGTATAATCTTTAGCATAATTGTTATTGTCTTTATTTATTTCATTATTATCAATATAGGTTTTAACTTCCAATTCATGATAGTTGGCTGTTGCCACCCACTCAAAAGTGAAGATTTCACTTTGTTCAGGTTCTATATTGAAGTAGGAGGTGTGTACCAATTCAGAATCAATGAAAAGCTCGTAATATCCTACGGCAGCATAACCATTATAATTTGTATTGTTGTAAGTTTCATTATAATTTGTTAGAACAGTTTCAATTCTATGTTTTGAACCTTTTTCCTTTGACCCTGTAATTTTCACATCGCTGACAAAAATATCAGCCCAACCGATTACATTGACACTGCTTGTACTTTCATTTCGGTTGCCACTTTCGTCAATCAAAGAATAATCTAGTATAATTTCTCCAGCGTATTCAACTTCAAATATTAAGTTGAAATTTGCACCTTCATCAGCATATTCAAATTCAGCTCTTTGATTTCCTTCATTATCTATTATTTCTATCTTAAGATATTCAATGCTTGCATCAGTTTCGACATCAAAGGCATTGAGATACAACTCAAAGTCTTCCCCAACCCTGGGTGTTGATGGGCTTGTTTTCAGAACACCAGTAGGTTTAGAATTTAGATATATCTCAAATTCGTAGTAAGCAACACCAACAGGTGTTTGTTGGACAGTTAAATTCATCATGTGGTAACCACCAGAATCAATATATGTTGAAATTATAGCACTACTACTATCCAAAATATCCCCATCCAGATTCCATATGTAGTTTAAGTCCAGCCCTGTAGACTTACTCCCATTAAAATCAACCCATGTTCCTTCATTTATTTCATTATCAAAATCAAAATAAGCAGTAGGCTTATCATATACTGTGATGTTAATCTCAACTGGCACTGTCCACAAATCGCTTTTAGAATCTTTTCCTACAGTAGTTAATGTGTAATCACCTTTTTCGGCAAATGAAATAATTTTAGATAAATTAGTATTAAATTCATCAGAGAGCAGGTTTAAACTAGATGAATTAGTCTGAGTTATTTTCCAATTATATAGGTTAATTTCTTCAGAAGTATAACTAATTATCTCGACGTTTTGATTGACTACAAGGTTAACTACTTCGTAGTTTAAAGAAATAACAGGTACATTTGTTCCAACTAAAATGAATATTTCTGTTGTATTTGCACCATTCGGGTCAGTTACAGTTAATTCAAGATTATGGTTTCCTTCTGCAAATGTAAAGTCTAAATATTGGCCATAATGAATGATTGACACATATTTCCACTGATACGTAAGTACTGTGTTATCATTATCTATAGATGAGCCAGCATCAATACGTATGCTCCTGTTTGTAGGTATTTTCCATTCATTGTCTCCTGTTAAGAGTCCTTCTTCTATATTGATATCAGGATTTGGAGGGGAATTTTCAACATATATCATTGTAGTTGATTCATTCATTCCATTTTGATCATCAGTCAGTACTAAAGTTATGTTGTAGTAACCAGGGAATGAAAAATAGTGGGTAGGATTTATTTCATTTGATGTGTTTCCATCTCCAAAATTCCATAGCCATTCTTCAATGTCTCCATCTGAATCAGTAGACATATCTGTAAATTCAAAGGGTGTTAGCGTATTTCCATTGTCTGGTGTAATTGTGAAATCTATATTAGGTAATGAATTGATAACTTCTATAGTGTAATATGTAGTACTTATATCATTTAAATTATCAATTAGTTTTAGAGAAACATTGAAGATACCGGAATCAGTGTATATATGTTCCTTAACCATTTGATTAGAAGTCCTTCCATCATCGAAGTTCCAGTAATAAAAGTCAATATCACCATCTAAGTCATAAGAATCGGTTGCGTCAAATGTTATGCTTTCACCAAGCATAATTGTAGAGTTTGAAATGTTTACACCTGCAATTGGTGGTTTGTTAACAAATATATTTAGGATATATGTATCTTCGAGGCCATTATTATCCTTTACCGTTAGTGTTACGTTGTATTCACCATTTTCAGCAAATATATGTATTGGATTTTCAGTATAGTTATATTTTCCATCTCCAAAATTCCAAGTATAATTTACGATTGCACCGTCTTCATCCCATGATTTATTACCATAAAATTGGAGCGCTTCTCCCTCAGTAATTACAGCTTCATCAGCATCTGCAATTGCGTGGGGTTTTGATAAGAAGCTAATATCCACAATAATATTATTTCCATCTAATTCAATATTCTCAATTTTCCATCCAGATTCAGAGCCATTATATGCTAAAGAATTTGGATATGTATCTTTACTAAATGATCCTGAAGTGTAGGGATCTCCTGCGTCCCCCCTATTAGCTTTACTATCTAGGTCATCGTCTCCATCAGCCTCCTCTAAATCCATTCCCTTGTGACTTTCATTATTATTTACCGTATTAGAGCCCCATTTAGAATCCATTATTTCTTCATCTATATGCCAGATTAGTAATCCTTCTCCAGGAAGGTAAGTATCATAGTTGGTTTGTTGTCTGTTCTCAATTAAAAAGTATTGTTTTGAATCAGACCAATTCCCAGGTATAGGAAGTTTGTAAGAAATTCCGCCTTCTGAGACAGGTTCAATAACCAGATTTGTCACATCGTCCATGATAAGCTCTGGCTCTTCCCAATCTAACCAGTATCTAGAATATGCACTGAAATAAACTGGAGTTTCACCGTTATTACCCCATGATCCTGCAGCCATTACAGCCCAGTTCCCAGCACCTTCTGATGTGCCATCAGTGTCATAAAAATCAGGTAATCCTAGTTCATGTCCGAATTCATGGCACCAAACACCTAGGGGATTTCTCTCTCCACTGGATTGTTGGTATTCTGGTACTTGGGTAATTTTTCTAACTTTGTAATCATCACCATTTTCATCGTCATCATCAGTATTAATTGTAATGCTTGGCCAGTGTGCTGACCAAATATCATCACTATCGCTAGTAGACTCGCCACCAGGTCCGGAATGAATTGCAATAATAGCATCATAATCGGGGTAGTATATGTCATCATCAGCAATTTCCACACTATCTTTTACGAAGTCTGTTCCACTTGAATAATCTGCGGCATTTCCCTCTAAAGTATATGGTCCAAAAACTTCACCCTCAATATTTAGAGCACTTTCAGAGACTTCATCATAGTAATCCCACATAGAATCAGAACTACTAAATGCCAAATCTTCAAAATAATTTTGATCGTGTTCATCTTGAAAGTCTTGATCTTCGAATTCAGCCATAATAAATGCAATTGTTATATTTCCAGTACTAGGAGCTGCTCTCGTTGTTTCAGCTGCCAAAATGGCTATGAATAGGAAACTAATTGCAGTTAAATATTTTAAATTCACAAATAAGTAGGTTATAGCTTAGATATTAAAGTTCAGTTAGACACAAAACCAAGAGGATCTGAGATAATTGTATCACGTGATTCATGAGATATTTTGACAGGTTTTTCACCGAAAAATACTTCGTTGTTATTTCTCATAGTGTCAAGTGTTGCTACACCCATTGCAAAATTAACAGCAGCACCAGCGCGGAAACCAGCATATTCGTCAGGGATTGCGTTAAGATAAGCTTTTACAGACTCAATATGTTTGAATGCATTATTTAGCATGTAATCAAGAATGGCCATTGACTTTTCTTCATTTGATTTATTTAATAAATCTTCAGGTTTCACTTGATATTTCTCGAATAAGAAACCTGGCCAGAATATTTTTTCGTTATCCAGAATATCTTCACGGAAATCTCTAATGATATTAACCTTTTGAAGGAATAATCCAAAATCTCGCTCGTTTTCTTTTAGAATGGCAGAATTATCATTAGATAAATTTTTGGATCTTTTTCTTATAAGTTCAGTTAGAAAACCAGAAGGAGTTCCTGCGACATAGTAACAATATTCATCTAGGTCATCAAAGGAATAAACTTCTTGTTTAAGAAATTTTTGCATACCAAAATTCATTTCTTTGAGCCATCTTACCATACACTCTTTTGTAGTCTCATCAAAACTACTATGAACGGCTAATACACTTTTCATATTCTTCACAAGATCTCTGTATTTTGGATTTTGAACCATTTCATCAGCTGAACCTGTTAGAATATCAATTTTTTCTTTTGTACTATCTGCATTAGGATTTTCTAGAATGTCCATTAGCATATTCATGGCTTCTATCCTTTCCTCTAAACTAATTTCCCTTCGTCCTATATCATCCTCAAAAGTGTCTAGAATCCTAGCTTCTAAATAGCCTACCATTATTGGACCTAGTATATTTTCTTCAACCAGTGGAATTGTTAAAGCAAAAGATCTAGACACGGATTGTAGAGCACCTTTACAGTACTCCATGCTGTCTTGTAAAAGTTCTCCAGTTTTGCTTTTGACTGCTCCGTATAGTGATGGCATGTTTACCTTTTGGGAGTTCGTAATTTGCCGAAGCGTATTTAAAATTAGGTTTTTAGGGAGATTAATGAAACCCTTGTCCGAACTCCCTCAAAGTAAGTTGGAAAAAGTTAAGATACTATTGTTCGATTTAGATGGTACTTTTGTAAATAGCGGTAGTCTTCAAGCATCAACTTATAATTCTTTAGAGAAAGTGGTAAGGAAAGGAATGAAAACAGTAGTAGTTACAGGTAGGCCTGCAGGTTGGTGTGATTTAATGGCAAGATGGTGGCCTGTCGACTCAGTTATCGGGGAAAATGGAGCATTATCATATAGTATGTCAGAGGGTCAGATACAAAGAGATGTTTTCGATTCATCATTGAGTTTAGATAATTCAGATAAGTTTTTAAGCTCCCTTTTAGAAGAGATTAAATCTAATTTTGGGGAAATTTTTTTGGCAGCCGATCAAGCATTTAGACAATGGGATTTAGCTTTGGACATCTCTGAAGAGAATTCAATGCCTATGTCTAAAGTTAAACAGATATATGATTTTTGTATAAATAAAGGTGCTAATGCAGCAATTTCAAACATCCATTTGAATATTTGGTATGGAAGTTATACTAAACGCGATATGGCAATGAGACTTTTGGAAAAATGGAAGATAGGGATTGAAGAATGTATTTACATTGGCGATTCACCTAATGATGAGCCAATGTTCAAAGAATTTCCGTTATCTGTTGGAGTTAAATCGGTTGAAAAATATGCTGAACTTTTGACTTATTATCCTAAATATATTACAGATAAAGATGCAAATCAAGGTTTTGAAGAATTAGTTGATTTTATTCTTTCGACCAAGTGATGCCTTTTTGATTCTGGTAATTTCCACTTCGTTTTTCATATAATTCGTTTGCAGAAGTACTAAGTTTCTCAAAAACAATTTGCGCAAATGTATTTCCTATTTCAATATCTACATTTTTCTTACTAGCATTTAATCCTAGTAATGTTAGATTGCCTTTGAATCCAGAGTCTATCTTCCCAAAGCTGCAAATAATTCCTTTACGTGCCCAGCTTGTTCTTAACCACAGTTGAGCACAATGGTTTTCACCGCAGGAAATAATTTCCTTTGTTGAAACTGCAAATCTTTCTCCAGGAGGTATAGTTAATTTTTTAGTTGTTGTTTTTTGTTTTTCAGGGATTTCAATTTCTTCTACGGTTAAATCATAACCATTTGGAGTAAGGTTCTCATTCTTAAATGGGCTAATAGTTATTTCATTTTTTTTGACTAATATGATGATACTTTTATCAGATAATATAGTCATTTATTTTCTTATTTCCACTAAGATTTCTTCAGCTTTATCTGCCCTCACTTTTCCAGATTGTTTTAATTTTTCAGCTACAGCATCTATTTCTTTTCCTTTCGCACCAACTTGTACAGCTAGATTTCTAGCATGAAGCCCCATGTGCCCTCTTTGTATTCCTTCAGATGCTAATGCCCTGAGCGCACCCAAATTCTGGCATAATCCTACAGCACAGATAACTTGAGATAATTCAGCAGCACCCCCTGGTATTTTAACATCCAATATTTTAACACAAGTTTTAGCAGTAGGATGCGTAGCAGTTGCACCTCCAACTAATCCAATAGCCATTGGAATTTCGATAGTTCCTTTTAGATTTCCATCGCTTGTTTTTTCCCACTCTGTAAAAGAAGAATGTCCCTCTTTCCAATTAGAATAGGTATGAGCTCCAGCTTCAATAGCTCTCCAATCATTTCCTGTAGCAATTACAACAGGATCGATTCCATTCATTATACCTTTATTGTGTGTAGCTACACGGAATGGATCTGCGCAAGCAAATGCAAATGCTTCAATAATTCCATCTACTATCTCTTCACCTCCCAAAAATTCAGCTGGCCAAATGGCTGAGGCCTTAGTTTTCCGATAAATAGCTAAGTTAGAAATAATGCGTAAGTATACCCTTCCGCCAGTTATAGTTTCCAATCTTGGAGCTACAGCTTCAGCCATTGTATTAACTGCATTAGCTCCCATAGCATCACGACAATCAACAAGTAAGTGTGTTATTACCATTGGACCGGTTTTTGAATCTAAAACTCTAACTTCTATATCTTTACAGCCGCCTCCAAATTTGACAAGTATAGGATCCTGTTCGTTTGCAAGTTCTATAATTTCATCTTTTTTGTTTAGTATTTCATCTTTTGCCTTAAATGGATCCTTCAAGTTTACAAGTTGAATTTGTCCTATCATAACAGGTTCATCAGAAGTTGCTTTAATTCCGCCAGTAATTCTTGTACCTTTAGCCATGTGTGTGGCTGCAGCCACAACAGAGGGTTCTTCGACAGCCATAGGTACTATGTAATCTTTTTCATTAATTTTAAAATTTGGAGCAAATCCTAAAGGAAGTGGAAAAGTACCAACTACATTCTCAATCATTCTATTGGCAGTTTCTTCACCAAGAGCTCCATAGCCACTTATTGTTTTCATTTCATCTTCGGTTAGATTAGCAAAATTCTTAACAAAGTCAAGCCTTTCAGACGGTTCTTTTTTGTAAAAACCTGGAGCTTCTGAGCTTTTAGTCATATGTCCTCAAGGAAGTACAAATTAAAGATAACTGGTTCTATAGTGGGGAATCACCAATTAATCCACAATGTGGGCACATAATTTCATTTTCCTCATCATCAGTTTCAAATTCACTTTGGCATCCTCCTTCGCAGATAAAGACCACATTTCTTGAGAATTGGCTTCCTTGCAGAATGCTAAATGAAGCTATTTCTTCTTCGCTAGAATTGATATTTTCTTCATCCAATGATTCTACAGGAACAAGTATGGTAGAGTTATCAACGTTAATTGGAATTTCCTCGTTCTTATTTTTAAAAACATAGGCTGCTGAAGCAATGGCAGTTAATACCAAAAATCCAGTTGCGATAATATAATTGTTTATAGCAGAGGAATCACTGTCTCCACTTCCTCCACTGTTAACATTTTCGTATTCTATAAATATTTCAAGCATTTCACCTTCCATATCTGAATTTTGATAGCCCATGCGATCAACAGAAATAATTCGGTAGTAATGGAATCCTCCACTAAGATTAGTGATGTGATATTTCATTTTATTTTTTGTATAATTTATATTTTCGATAATTTCCCATGGCCTTGAAAAATTATCTCTATTTTGAACAATATAAGTTACTGCATCCTCAGGTTCATTCCATTCTATAGTTAAATTGTTCTCTTCCTCAATTTCATATTTTATAGTTTCAATAGGCATGGGGGGGGTATTGTCAATTGTAGTAATGAGGTCATATCCAGAATATATTACAGATATAGATGAGTTTGCAGGTGGAAGATAGCCTACATCACCATCTCCAAAAAATATCTTCCCTAATTCATAATCTATCCAATATTGATTTGCTTTCATTCCTGATAAATCGTTTCCATTGTACTCTTGTAATATTTTATCATATATTCCGTTCAAGTTTTCATCCACAGTAATTTCTACATTCTTTATTTTTCCAGTCATTACTGGTTTGAGAGGAATTGTTGGTAGGATTATTTCGTTAGTACCGTTTTTATAGTTGAAGGTATACTCAAAATCTTCTCTAGGATAATCATTTCCAGCATAATCCGTTGGATTGATTCTGAAATAATAGGTATATCCATCTACAAGATTTCTAATGGTGAAATCCTCATTAATCCAGTTTTCATCGAAGGTCTTCCATTCTAAAATATCTTCATTGTTTTCTACAAGTCTTGCATATTCAATTTCTAGTGATGATAAATTTTCAGATTTTGAATTAATAGACAGTATCAACTCTTCAGTACCTCTTAGAACCATTATTTGGTTTAATTTTACTTCGGGTTTAATCCTATCAAAGGTTATAGTTATATCTGGAGTTTCTTTTAGTTCTTTATTTCCAGAGTAATCAATGCTTCTTGATCTTATGAAATACGTGCCATCAGATTCAGGCTCAAACCAATTTTCCCCAATTCCGGTGAATGAGCCATAATCATTCCATGATTCATCAGTGTCTTTTTTGTATTCAATGAAATATGCCTGAATGTCAAAAGTTTCATTATTTTTCCAGTTGATGGTAACTCCGTCCAGATTTGTATATTCAATATTGCCTTCACTTAGCCATAATTCTGATTTCGGTAAGTCCATGTCAATTTTAATTTCAGTATCATATACGCCTTTGTTTTCTTTATTTCCATATATGTCGACACCTATTGTTCTGAAACGATATATCATTCCATTCTGTGTAGTGAAATTAGTCCCATATGAAGAATTATAATAGTCATAGAGAGTCCAATTCCCTATGGAGCTGCCATTTTTGATTTGATAATAAAGATAAAAGCCTTCAAGATCTCCTTCACTTGAGACTTCTTTCCATGTTAAAGGTATAATTGTAGAATTCTTGTAAAATCCGTTTTCATTAACTTTTGTTGTTGGAGCTGTAGTATCGACCATAATGGGAATTTCATAGGTAGTATCTTTGTAATTCCACAAGTTTGCCTGGGGGAAAGTTACAATTATTTCTTGATCGAACCATTGTGTATTCTGTGGATTTCCTACAACGCTTGCAATTACATTTTCACCTTGTGAAAGGTAGTTGGTGAAAACTTGCACTTCGTCATTCCAGTATTCGGCCCCGTCTCCTCCTCCCTCATCCAAATCTCCAAATAAAAATATTCCATTAATGTAGTGATCACCATAGTTGTTAGTTGCCACATTAATATTCATAAGTCCATTTTCATAAATTCCAATATTTGTTATGTTAAAGACATGCCTGAAATAGGCATAATTATCTGCATCCCATGAAGTTTTGTAGTTTACTCCATCTACCGAACTATCTCCAAATGGAGTATATGCATTTGACCAATTTGTATCATTAAATGCAGCGGTAGTCCAGTTTGTATTGTTATAAAGTTCTTCGTAATTACTTGATTCTATCCATTTCCATGCAACGTCGGAATCTCTGCCACTACTAAGGAGATTGTGATTAATGAGGTAATCATGTTGAGTTTTGACAGTGAAAGAAAAATTATGATTCCCATCCTCAATTGATGAAGGTAATACGGCATTAATGGTTACATCTATAGATTCTCCTGGTTGAAGTATAAAACCATTAGGGTTGAATGTCATTTGTGAATTTATTTGGCCAGATGATGGAATTAAAGTGACGTTATCAGTGAGCTCTCCATTGTTTGTAATGGTAATAATTTTTGATAATAATCTGGTTTGGTTAATATATTCAAGTTCATTATCAATGTCAGTTTTGAGTCGATAGATTTTTGTAGTAATATTTAAAATTAAATCGTTATTTGACAAATTGGAGTCAGTACAATTACAGGATATGTTTATGTTGAGAGAATTCTCCCCTTTGTAATCAGGAGTCCAAGTAAAGAATACTAAATCATCATGGCTTTGTGGCATATTTGAATAGTATGTTGAGCTAATATTTGTTTCATTAGTGTATGATTTGATAACTACATTATTGGCACTTTCATCACCATTATTTCCGCCTTTAACTGCCACAGTGACTGTATCTCCAAGAATTATAGATTCATTTGTAGGCTCAAAAACATTAGCAGTTATTTGTAAATCAATCCATTGTCTATTACTGTTCCCCCATGATCCCTCACCAGTATCTCTAGCATATACTGCCAAAACATTTTGTCCATTTTCAAAATATGATATACTTATCTCTTCGGTTCCATCATCATTCCAATATTCTTGTGAATGTTGACTACCTCCTCTGTCATCATAAATCATATTTCCATTTAAATATGGTGTACAATAGTTTGCAAAAGCCACGTTAATTTCAGCTTCAGTTACTATTCCATTGAGTTGGAATTTATGTCGAATTAGTATAATATCATCATTATATGGGGAATTTCCTGAAGTGTCCCAATCAGTATTTGGATCTACATTGCCGGATCTTCTATCTCCAAATGGCGCAGCTCCAAAAACCCATGAAGTGTCATTGAATTCAGGTTCAGACCAATTCTCGGGAGCTTCAGAATAATCATTAATAATTAAATATTTGTAATACGTGGCATTGTCTCTTCCACTTTGAACAATGGTAGAGCTTTCAGCGATATTTTTAGAATACATAACTTCATCGATAAAGGGGTCTTGCTGAGCTTCAGAAGTGGGCATATATGCAATGACAATTAGGGTAATAATCGCCATGATTGCCAATGTGATATTTGATTTCACGTCGTTAACTATGTACATATCTATAATAAAGGTTTGACATTTGATATGAGAAGAACTATTTATTATCACCTCTTTAATACAGCCTAGATACTGTGTCAGACGATAAAAAAGATTCAGGATTTAGGGGTCGTATAGACCGTTTCTTTGATAAGCAAGCTAAGGAGCAGCAAAATTTACTTCAAGGTAAAGTAGGCGGAACTTCAATAAAAGATTCTTGGGATGAGGTAAAGAGTAAAGTAAGTGGTAAAAAATCCAAAATTGCTATACCTAAAGCTCATAAGGTTAAAGAATCTAAGAAGCCTTTTACGAAATCAGAGGCTAAAGAAGTAGAAATAAGTCCCTTGGCTAGAAGTTTTGTTAAAGTGACAACCGATTATCCTCCAATTACAATAGGAATTATGACAGTTATTACTCTGTTCATGCTTATTGGGATCGGTAAAATGAATATTAATGGAGCAATGGAAGTTTACCTTCCCAAAGGTTCTGTTGAGGAAGCATTGCTCTTAGAAGTTCGTGAAGATTATTCAACAGATATTATTGTAATTTATGTAGAAACAGATAATGCATATGATGTATCTAGTTCTTCAAACATAACTAATCGACAGGTTTTGTTGGAATTAGATTATATTGAACGAACAGTGGATGAAAATGGGCAGACTGAGAAAGGAGGTGCGGGAGTAGTTCCTTCAGATGGTGGGGTTGTAGATAATGTTGTTTGGTCATTTAGTATATCTACTTTGATTAAAGAGTTGCATAGTACAAACAGTAGAGTTTATGATGCGATTATTTCTAATTCTGATGAATGGGCTGCAGCTAATTCAGATGGAGCAAGTCAGAGTACTGCAGAATTACTAAGTCAAGCAGCTCAAATAGCAAAAGATAGCGCAGTTGAGTCTAATACATTAAATCATTATGAGATTCCTAGCCAATCTGATATTAATGATATTGTTGATGATTTGCCTCCTGCAGTAGTTGAAAAGGTTATGAGAGATACTAATGGAGATGGTATTTGGGATACTGCAGTTATATTGTTTGGTATAACCAGTGATGTTCCCCCTCCAATTATTATTGGAGAAGTAGATATAGCAATGAAAACAAGGGGCGAAGGTCTTAATGGAGAGAATGGGAATAGACCTAATGGGGAAACCTACAGCCGTATGATGCTCACAGGTCCTGTACCTGTTACTCAAGCAATAACTGAGAGATCTTTTTCTGAATTTTGGCGTGTATTTCCAATTGGTGTAGTAATGTGTGGTGTTGCTATGTTCTTAATTCAAAAGAAAATAAGGGCTGTAATGATAGCAGGTATTCCGACACTTTATTCGATTTTTATTACCTACGGAATAATTGGTTGGGCTGGTCTTGAGGCTACTCCAACTATAATTGCGTTAGGCCCCATTTTAATGGCCCTAGGGGTAGCTTATGGGTTGCATTTGTCAAATAGATTTACTGAAGAAGAAGGAGAGACCGCTCAAATAAGAATGATGAAGGCGATGTCGACTACCGGAAGAGCTATTGCATTATCAGCAATGACAACGATGATTGGATTTGGTAGTTTAATGTATACTAATCTTGGCCCTGTTTTTACAGTAGGATTGAGCTTAACATTAGGTATTCTTGTTTGTTTATTATCTACATTTCTTATGTCACCAGCCATTGCAGTTTGGACAAATTATGATCATAAGAAGGTTGAAGGAGAATGGCATAATCTAGCTAAGGTAGTTACCGAGAGAAATAAACCAGTTTTAGCAATATTGGCAACTGCAACTTTATTGTCGGTTGGAGTATTGCCACTTTTGGAGACAAATATAGATTATCTAGATATGGTCCCAGATGATGAACCTACACTAGTCGGAATTGTAAAATATTCAACAGAATTTAATGCTGGAGCTTTTGGTATGATGATTGCTAAAGGCGATTTCCAGAATGACTATGATGAGATTTCGAATGATGCAGTAGATCATCTTGATCAAGTTGATTTATTGGTGGCAGGTTCAGAAAATAGTAACAGAGATGGTTTGAATGACGTTCCGGATGTAACTGCAATTTCTTTAACAGAAGTTATGAAAGCAGTTAAGTTTTCAACCAATCAATCCTCAACTTTAGACACTGCTTTGAATTTAGTTGGTATTGAAGATGGTGTTGAACGTTCATTTTGGGAGTTATTACATAATGAACAAGTAGCTAATAATCAATTGGTTGGGAGAGATTTACAAAAGTTTTTACTTAATGTATTTTATGACAGTATAACTCCAGAAGCTATAAGCATGATAATGGACTGTTCTCCAGACGATTCAGGCCAAGTAGCTTGTAAGTATTCTAAAACTTTGATTTATGTTGATATGCCGTTAAAGGATATCAAAGGTATGGAAACTGCAGTAGTTGGTGTTAATGAGATACGTGATGGTCATGAATATGCTCCAGTAAAGATTTCAGCACTAACTGGAGTTGCAGCTATAGGTACTAGTGTAAATGCACAACTGATAAGTTCACAAATTACGACTTTAGTTATTTGTATTGTTCTTGTTTTCTTTGTTTTAACACTTACTTTTGGCAGAAATTGGAAACTTGGATTGATTACTACTTTCCCAGTTATGTGGGTAATTTCATTGGAGCCTTTAACATTTGTAGCATTAGGTCAGCCATTGAGTTTAGTTACAGTAATGATAGGATCGATTGTTATAGGAGTTGGAATCGATTTCTCTATTCATATTACTCAGAGAGTAATTGAAGGGGGAATTAACATGCCTAGTGTTTACAATGCTATTGCTAAAACAGCCCAAACTTTGGCTGAAGCAACAATAGTTACTTTGGTAGGTTTAACTGCAGCCTTTGCTATCAAAATTAGTGCATTGTGGTGGTTTGTCTTTATTATTGTAGTATTGCTAATTGCTTCCATGATTTCAGCTATGTTCTTGTTACCTGCACTTTATTCATTGATAATTAAGTCAGGGGGCACATTGTCGTGAAAGTGACAACCATTATTGGTGCACAATGGGGTGACGAAGGTAAGGGTAAGGTTACAGATTATTTGGCAGAGGATTGTAAAGTCGTAGCAAGATCACAGGGTGGAAATAATGCTGGACACACTATTGTTGTTGATGGTAAGAAACACAAGTTACATCTTTTACCATCAGGTATTCTTAGGAAAGATATTATCAGCGTAATTGGTAACGGAGTTGTTGTTAATCCTGATGTATTGCTCAAAGAATTGGATAATCTTGATGGTGAAAGGGGCCAACTTTTGATTTCAGATAGAGCTCATGTGATAATGCCATATCATAAATTATTAGATGGTGGAGAAGAAAGTTCTAAGGGTAAATCGATGATAGGTACCACTGGAAACGGAATCGGTCCTTGTTATTCTGATAAAGCTTCAAGAATTGGAATTAGAATGGGAGATCTTTTAGATGATGAGATTATAATTGAACGTTTGGAAAAGGCACTCCCTCGTAATCAGGCTTTGTTAGATTATTATGAAATTAAAAATGATTTGACAGTTGATAGTTTGTTTGATTTATGCAGAAAGTGGAGAAATGAATTAGGTGAATACATAACAGACACCTCATTACTGGTTAGCAAACATATTGATAATGGTGATAATGTTCTACTTGAAGGAGCACAAGGAGTTCATATTGATATTGAATATGGGACATATCCTTTCGTTACTTCTTCTAGTCCAACTACAGCAGGTGCAGCCTTAGGTTCGGGAATAGCTCCTTCTAAAATCACTGATGTGGTGGGAGTCACTAAAGCTTATTTGACGAGAGTTGGTTCGGGACCTTTCCCTACAGAATTAGAAGATAAAGTAGGTGAAATGATAAGAGAGAAAGGTCAAGAGTTTGGTACAACTACAGGGAGACCAAGGAGATGTGGGTGGTTAGACTTAGTTATGTTAGAGTTATCAAACAGAATTTGTGGTTTTTCATCTTTAGCAATTATGAAATTAGATATTTTATCAGATATGGATGAAATTAAAGTATGTGTAGCTTACAAAGATGACAAAGGTTTAGAGATTAATCACTTTCCTTCATCTTTATCTTATCTTGCAAAATGTGAACCAGTGTACAAAACATTTCCAGGATGGTCTTCGTCTGGAATAGATATTCCTAATGGAATCATTCCCGATGGAATGAAGAATTTTCTGGATTTTATCTCTGAAAGTTTGAGTATTCCGATTAGTATTGTTTCACTTGGTCCAGGTAGAGAAGAGACAATAATATCTTAGACTCAGGCTTCCTCATCCGACTTGTTCTTATTGAAAACTGAAGATAATATACCAATAATTACTAATACTACGAAAGAAGCACTCATACCTCTAACAAAATCAGAAAATCCCTCCTTTTTAATCGATACATAAATAAGAGAAATAACAAGAATTAGAAGCATACCATCTTTGCCACTCATAACTCCCTGACGTCTTTGTTTAATTTAATACTGTGGTTGTTTTGTTCTTTGATGTATCTACTATAGATCCTTAAAGCGCCTTAGTCTTCTTCATTCTCGTCTTCGTCATCATCAAAGTAGGATTGTACTCTATCTATTTCTTTTTCTACTCTTTCATTTAATGTTATAGCAAATTTAGCTAGTACCATAACGAGGGCAGTTACTGCAATTGCACTAATGTACATTCCTTGAAGAGTTCCATCATCTGTATTTGGTAGCAAATAATCAACTGTAGCAATGATAGTATCTTTCCACACCAAAGCAACAACAAGACCAAAAGCAGTCATAACAGACGATAATACGATTTGTCTTACGTTTAATTTTTCAATATTTTCTTTAAAATCACTCATTTTTTTCCTCAACTATGTTTTTTTCTTTAAGATTTATATCGTATACTGAGAAAATGAATAGATCAGGATTATTTTTTATTCTATCAACACATGCACCACACATAGGTTGTATGAAACCTTGATTCTCATCATGTTTGTGTCTTAAATCTCCTTCATAGCAGTGAGATACCAAAAATTCAGCTTCAGAGGGCTGATTTAATTTCGTCGGAGTTAATCCGTGAACATCGATACACATTCTACAATACATCTTATACAGTGAGATTTACTGGAAATGTGGTATTATAGTTATGCTAATTAATTTTATATAAGACTAGCGAGTCGAAAAATTATGGCAAAGGAAAAGAAGACACAAGGTTTTCAGTCTGCAGCAGGTCTTATTCGGTATTTCGATGCAGAGGATAGTAATGCCATTCAAATCTCAAGATGGGGTGTAATGTTAGCTTGTTTATTGGCCATTATGGTTGTTGAAATATCAGAGGCAGTCGGCAGAGAAATCGGTGCTTATGTTCTTCTTGTTGGTGTAGTTATTTTAATTTTGAATGAAATACGAAATAGCCGTTCAGGCTCTGTATAATTTTATTAACGTTTTTCTAATTTAGGATTTATGAAGCTTTGCGATTTCTGTGGTTTTGTAATTAAAGACCAAGAGGCGAAGTGTTCTAACTGCAGAATGATTGTACCTGGAAGAGAGTCAATGCTATCTCCACCAAAAGTAGACTCACCTCAGCGAGTAATTCAATCTTCAGGGCATGCACGTAGTCTCTCTAGTTATATTCCTAAAAAGTTAATAGCTCTTTTGTTGGTCGTGGGTCTTTTTGCTTCACCTCAAACTCAAGTTTTACTAAGTGATGGAATGGATTATTGGGATGAGATGAATACGCCATACTACACAATACCGGAAACGATAACTCTGACTTATGTTCGTAATTTTGAAGTTTTCATAGAAGAAGGAGATGAAGTTGAATACACCTTGACACTTAGTATTCCAGAAAATCGCCCCTCAGGGTCACAGTCAGATATGATAGATTGGCAAATTATAAATAATTTGCAAGTTAGTCCTAGTTATAATCTTACACCAGAAGGAAGAATGGAATGGAGAAATAATCTTACGGGAAGCGACAGAGATTTTATTAGTTTAGAATATACGGCCACGATCAACCTCATACGACCAGATTTTAAGATTGAAGATTCTGGCTTAGTTAGCGATATTCCAGATGATTTTAATATATATTTGGAAGATGAATGGTTAATTGAGCCTACTAATCAAGAGGTTCAAAATTTGGCTAATCAATTATCTAATGGAACAGAAGGAAATGTTATACAAATATTAAAAAATATATTTGATTATATTGAAGAGAATTATAGGTATCAAAAATCATCGGTACCTAAAAGCTGTCCTGATACTATTGTTGGAAAGGTGGGAGATTGTGATGACTTTTCAATACTTTTTAGTTCCATTGCAAGGGCTGCAGGTATCCCTGCATGGCTTGAATTAGGAATTATTCCTGCATTTATTGATACAAGTAAAGGTTGTGATTTGAGAGACTGGGGTGGTCATGCTTGGGTTAATGCAGTAGTACCACTTAGTGATGGCACAATTACAGTGGTCAGCATCGACTTAGCAAATTCTTATTTTATGTGGATGCCGCCTTACAGAATTTCAGATTGGGTGGATAATGGCGATGGTGATGATTTAGATTCATATTACTATCTTTTCAGCAGTCAAGGAGTTAATTCACATGCAACATATAAGGAGAATTCATATGTTTCAGAATGTGCTATTGAGGGAGAAATTAAGCTTACTAATCTTGATCTAGAATTATGATAGTTGATAAATTCTCCGAAGAAGACTTAGATAATTTAATGATATTCTTAGATGACAATATAACTGAAAATTATGAAAGAGAGGTTTTTCTCACTATTAGGAAGAGGTGGCCGGAAGGATTTCTAGTTGTAAGAAATGGTAATGAAATTGCAGGAGTCGCTTGTGGGGCTATTCAACCAAATTCTAAGTTAAGAATATTGATTATAGCTTTAGCTAATGAGTTTAGGAGGAAGGGTTTTGGGGGGAAATTATTAAATATGATGATTGAGAGAAGTTTAAATTATGGTGTAAAAAAAGTTACATTGGAAGTAAGAAAAGATTCTGCGGCCATTTTATTTTATCGGAAATTAAATTTTTCTAGCGTAGATGTTTTACCATGTTATTATCAAGATGGCTGCGACGGAATAGTTATGGAGAAGCAAATTTAGCTTTAAACTAGTTCAAGCAAATCTTTTTATACACCCCTAAATCCACAAAGGTCCCAGTAGGGAGGAAAGAATGGCAGACAAAAACGACGATGGAAATGTTGATGAAATAACGGCTTGTCCAGATTGTAAAGGAACACACTTGAAACGTGATTATGATCATGCTGAGATTGTTTGTGCAGATTGTGGTTTAGTTTTAGAAGACAATATCGTTGATACTGGACCAGAATGGAGAGCCTTTGACATGCAACAAGAGAATGCTTTAGCTAGAGCAGGTCCGCCAATGTCAACAACACTTCCTGATAAAGGGTTATCAACAGAAATTTCACCAACAAATAGAGATTATTACGGCAGAGCAATTTCGAATAAAAATCAGTCCATGTTATTCCGAATGAGGAAATGGCAGAGACGTGCCCGTGCATCTAAATCAGCCGAAAGAAATATGGCTGTAGCTATGCGTGAAATGCAGGCTGTAGCAACTAATTTAAAATTGCCAAGAAGGATTCAAGAAACTGCAGCTTTTATTTACAGAAGAGCAATACAAGAGCAGTCGTTAAGTGGAAGAGCTATTGAGATGGTTGCTTGTGCTGCATTATATGCAGCATGCAGGCAAGAAGGTGTGCCTAGGACGCTTACTGAGATTAGTAGACATAGTCGTTATTCCAGAAAAGAAATATCACGAACATATCAAGTGATGGTTAAAGCGTTGAAAATGCATTCAATGCCACCTCTACCTGAAGATTATTTGCCAAGAATTTGTTCTAAGTTAGAATTAACACCTAAGGTCGAGGGTGCAGCTAGGGATTTATTGAGAGCAGCACAAGATGTTCCTTTGACTAATTCAGTTCCGATTTCACTTGCAGCAGCAGCAGTTTACATTGCTTCTATTGTTAACAATGAGAGAAGAAAACAGAAAGATGTTGCACGAGCTGCAGATTTAACAGAAGTTACAATTAGAAGTAGATACAAAGAAATGGCTCAATTTTTAAACATAGATATACATATCTAATTTAATGATTGATCAAGCAATCTATAGACGTTTCAACCACACAGTAGCGGCTTGTTTTGTAATTTATTTTCTTTTTCCAAAGTCTATTTTAGGTTTTGATAGAGTTTATCTTGTTGGTATTTTCTGGATAAGTATAATTCTGATTGAATATTTCAGATTAAATGGTACTTTCACTTTAGACGGTATGAGAGATTATGAAGATACAAGAATAGCCGGTTTTGTTTGGTTTGCGACTGGGACTTGCATGATTCTTTTTTTTTACGAAATGGGCATTTTTCCAGAAATCTTTGCAGTTTCTACAATAATAATGGCTTCTTTTGTAGATCCATTGATTGGTGAGGTCAATAGAAAATATGGATATAAAGAGGGAATCTTTGCAGGACTTATTGGAAGTTTTGTAATCTATCAAATGATTATTGGTGTATTATTTTATTCATTTGTTGGTAGTGTTGTGGCAGTTATTGTGGAGAGACCAAAATTTAAGTGGTTAGATGATGATTTATTGATACAAATATTCCCAATAATGGTTATGACTATTTTTTATCTTTCAGGTATTGGACCAAATATTTCACTTACTTTGGAGGGTAATTAAATGGATTTTACTAAATTTTACATATGTATATTGTACTTGGTGGTAATTATATGTTCAATTATTTTTTATCTAAATAATTATTATATTATAGCTTCCCTATTATTCTTAGGTAATGTACTGCCAGGGTACAAACTTGTGCTATCATTTAGTGACAATTATGAAAATTAACTACGAGAGACGGTGGTCGCAAATACAAGGTAAATTAGGAGACAAAGATGCATTTGTTTCAGCTTTACCTGGTAACACAAGATATTTAGCCAATTCAGAATCACCTCCAGGATGTCCGCCAAGTTCAACAATGAATTATGTAGTTATTCCAAAATCTGGCGATCCAATAGCAATCACTTCCTCTTTAGAAGAACAAAGATGCAGGCATGAGTCATCAGTGAATGATATACGGGCCTGGACTCCATATCCCGAGATAAAATCGGAGGGGAAAAATGCATTAGCTGTTTTGAAATCAACATTATCTAGTATCAATGCTAAAAATATTTTTGCAGATACTAAAATAAGTCTTGGAAGATCGCAAAAAGTTTCTTTAAGTTCGGATATAAATAAGCTAAGATCTGTAAAAACCGTGGAAGAAATTGAGCGCATTAAGAAAGCAATTAAGCAATCAGATGCAGGACAAACTTTTGCACATAATTTAGTAGAATCTGGTGAAGGTTTATCTGAAAAAGAAGTAAGAGCAGAGATTGATTATTTCATGGCAAGAAGAGGAATTCAAGAAAATTCATTTAGTACGATTGTTGCTTCTGGCCCCAATGCAGCACATTCTCACCATTCTAACACTGACAGAAAATTAAAGATTGGAGATCCAGTTATTTGCGATTTTGGAGTTTTCTGGAATGGTTATTGTTCTGATATAACTAGGACTTATTTCGTTGGAGGTTCTCCCTCAGAGGAATGGAGAAATATATATCAGATAGTCATGGAAGCAAATCAAAAGTCTACAGATGCTTTGATTGAGGGCACTACCGGCCATATGGTTGACAAAGCAGGTAGAGATTTTATCAAAAAGAAAGGTTTTGGGTCAAATTTTGTGCATGGAACTGGGCATGGTTTTGGTTTAGAGATTCATGAATATCCTTCAATAACATACAAATCAAGAGTTAAGATTGAAAATTCGATGGCAGTTACCATTGAACCTGGAATCTATATTCCAGGTAAAGGGGGAATTCGTATTGAGGATGATGTATTGCCTAAAGGGGAAAAACCTATAGTTTTAACGAAAGCTAAAAAGGAGATGTATTAATGTCAGCAGCAAGTTTAGTAGCAAAAAGGCTTCTTGAGAAAAAACCTAAAACAAGGCAAGATATTCAATTGATTAAGCTTGAAGTTGCTCGTGAGGAAAAATTTGATGCAATACCTCCTAACAATGCACTGTTAGCTGAAATAGATTCCAAGAAAGAGCCTGAATTAGCAAAATTGCTGCGAGTTAAGCCAATGAGGACAAGTGCAGGTGTGACGCCTGTGGCAATCATGACTTCTCCAGCACCATGCCCTCATGGGACATGTACATTCTGCCCAGGTGGTCCTAAGAATGATAGTCCACAATCATACACAGGCCATGAACCTGCAGCAAGAAGAGGAAAGCGGCATAATTACAATTCCAAGTCCCAAGTTGAATCCAGACTTGAACAATATATTAGAAATGGCCACCCTACAGATAAGGTAGAAATCATTGTAATGGGTGGTACTTTTACATCTAGAACTCCAGACTATCAGGATGAATTTTTGAAGGGGGTCTTTGCAACTTTGAATGGGAAAGAGTTGCCGCTTGAGGAAGCACTTCAGGTTAATGCTAATGCAAAACACAAATGTGTAGCATTAACAATGGAAACGAGGCCTACTGAGTGTAACTCTTGGACAGTATTTCAAATGAGGAAGCAAGGAGCTACACGTGTAGAGATTGGAGTCCAATGTTTAGATGATGAAGTACATAGTAAACTGAATAGAAAACAGTTAGTTGAAGATGTGGTTGTGGCTACTAAATTACTCAAAGAAGCTGGTTTGAAAGTAGTATATCACATGATGCCAGGTTTACCGGGGATGACACCTGAAAAGGATCTTAGAGATTTTAAAAGATTGTTTGAGGAGGAAGACTTTCAGCCAGATATGCTAAAATTATATCCTACGTTATTAGTAAAAGGTTCAGCATTAGCCCGCAACCCAGGAGACTTTGTTCCTTATGATACAGAAACAGCAGCCAATCTAATAGCAAGTCTGAAAGAAATCGTTCCACCCTATGTTAGAATACAAAGAATTCAAAGAGATATTCCTAAGCCTCAGATTATAGCTGGTGTCATGAATTCTAATTTACGTCAATATGCACGAAGAGAATTAAAGGCAAGAGGCAAGAAATGCAATTGTATTAATTGCAGAGAATTATGGAGAGCTCATATTGATCCTTCTACTGCAGAATTAAAGGAAGTAAAATATAGGTCAAGTGGCGGAGATGAATATTTTTTATCTTATGAATCAGGATCCAAACTTTTGGGATATTTGCGATTAAGACTGGATGAAAACGCTACAGTTCGTGAATTAAAAGTAACTGGGCAAGCCGCAGATATAGGCAAAACAGGTACTGGAGTACAGCACATGGGATTGGGTAGTAAATTAATGAAGATTGCCGAAGGTAAGGCAAAAAATTATTCAAAAATTAGAGTTACACATGGACCTGGTACACGTGTCTATTATGAAAAATTAGGCTACCAACTTCAGGATTTTTACATGGTTAAAGATTTATCCTAATTCATGGAAATATCAAATTTCAGTCAAATGATTACTAAGGATGAATGGGATAATCATATAGATTATTTAGATAAATTACCGGATATAATATCAACTAAAGAAAAAACATATTTGTCTTTGAAGGAACATATTTCTGAGAATGTCCAAGGGAAAAGTTTTGGTATTCTTTTATCGGGAGGGATTGATTCTTCTTTAATTGCTAAAATTTGTAAAGATTTAGACTATAATTTCCGTTGTTTTTGTGTAGGGTTATCAGATTCCTCAGACATGTTACATGCCAAAAAAATATCAGATTATTTAGACCTAGAGTTGGTAACTAAGGAATATAATTATGGTGAAGTAGAGGATTTGTTGAAGGAAGTTATGGATATTCTACCTAAACCAATAATAGAGGATGATAATTACATTGAGTACATTGTTAAGGTTACAGTTTCAGCAGTGTTATTGGGTGCAATGAAACTTGGTAGTGAGGAATTATTCTTATCAGGAATTGGAGCTGAAGAACTATTTGCAGGATATCATAGACATTCTAAAGCAATTGATAAAGGTGGTGAGTGGAGGGGATTAGTTATTGAAGATATTGAAAAAGAATCTTTGAATGGCCTTAAAAGAATGCATAATCTCGTATTTGAAAGAGATGGATTAATATGTAATTATTTATCTAAATCTGTTCTGGCACCATATTTAGCAAATAATGTAATAATTCAGGCAATGAATATGGATCAATCTCAAAAGATTGATTTCCATAATAATAAAAAAATTTTGAGAGAGATAGCGTCAGATATTGGGATACCTGAGGAATTTTATAATCGAAAGAAAAAAGGAGCTCAATATGGGAGTGGTTTTGATAAAGCAATTAGCAAGTTAGCTAAATTGAATAAATTTAAACTTAAGAAAAGATATTTAGATAATCTTTTACTTCCAAAAAAGTTGTAAACATTATTTTATAGATGTCATTTAATGAAATGACATGGTAAAATACGTTTGTCATAATTGTGATATGTCCGTTTCAGGACTTACTTGTGGAGCATGTGGAAAAGAATTGGTTCATGGAACCCTTACCAAGGATGATGGAAGCACTGTCGATGTTTCAAAATGTCCCGAAGGTTGTGGGAAAATAAAATCACCTATGTGTTGCGGTAACGACATGCATAATCATTAGGTTAAATTCAATCAGAATAAACTTAGACTGTCTGAGTTTGCCATCCTATCAAGAGTTTCAGTAACAATAGAAGTCGGTCCAAGTACTTCTTTAGCATGTAAGAACATACAACGTATTTCATTTCTTTCAAGACCTTCAAGTGAAGGCATAATATTTGATCTAATAACTCTATCTAAGGCAAGTTCAGGTCCGTATTTCTTTATTGAGTTAAATATAGTCACCATCGAATCAATAACGAGTGCAGGTCCTATTTTTCTAAAAGTACGTACACCTAGTGCGACTTCATCTCCACGTTTAGGGGCTTCACTTGGCTTCAAAAAGTTGACCAATTTCTCATGACATTTGTACATATTACCGTCTTCATCATAGAAATCAAATTTACGGCTTGCGAAGTGTCTACATTTCTCTCCAAACTTCCAAAGAGCATCACCCTCAGGTCTCTCAGGAACTAATCCTAATTTTTTCAATTTAAAGTATACGAATACAGGCATTCTATTGTACTCATCATCAGGAAGAGGAAGGCCAATTTCTACAAATGCAAAACGTCTCATTAATGCAAAACCAACATTGAAAAGCGTATTCTTATCCTGAGTATTCATAGTACCTATTATTCGGAATTCTGGAGGCATCATGAATGGAGCCCCACCAGTTTCTTTGTGAGTTAATAGAGGTTGTTTGTCTCTATATTCAAAAACGGTGAAAAGTTTACCAAACGCCTCATCAATGTTAGCTCTGTTAAATTCGTCAATTACTAGGTAGTGAGGTTTGGATCTTTCACGGATGGATTTTTCACATAATTTAGCAGCCTCAGCAACATATCCATCCTTAAAATAGTAACCACCAGAATCATCTGGAGAAATGCCACCAATAACATCAAAGTTTGACCATTCCGCATTAGCTGTAACAATAGTGTAGTTAGGTGCTTTACTTCCATTAGGTTGTTCAATTTCTCCACACAATGTGGTGAGTAATATATTAGCTAGAGCAGTTTTACCAGTTCCTGGTTCACCAAATAGCATTATATTCTTTCCGGAGGTCAAATGAGTGATTACCTCGTCAATCGTTTCTTTAGTAGTTGAATAAGCCTCAGCAATCACATCAAAATCGACTTCGTAATCGACCTGTATAGCTGGTCTTATTTCAACTGACTGATCCACCTTATCCATCATAGTTTTTTCCACCAATTCTATATCTGGAGTATGTTCAGTAGTGTGTTTCAATTCAACTTGAAATTCATCCCCATATTCATCCATTAAAAATTCCATGGCAGAGTCAACACTCCATTCAGGCATTGTTTTTTGCTCACCAGGAACAGATGGTGCAAAAGGATCTTGTCGATTAGGCATAGCTGCATCACTAGCCAATGATAATTCACGTAGTTTTTGAGATCCAAATTTATAACTTAACCAAAATCCTACCAAAGTAACTAATGCAGACAAAACTAAATTAAATTGTTCTCCACCATCTTCAGGCCATTTAATGTCATTACCTCCAAGAACTACTGGAGCAATAAAAGTTCCGAAGAGAGCAAAAATTCCAGCTGCAAAAATGATGAAATAAGCAACCCCCATAGATCCCGCTTCTCCTCTTCTTTTACGATAGAAAGAAACCATACCCACAGTAGCTACACCGAGTGCCATGATGGTTAGTGTAGTATCATTCTCATCAAATCCCAGTCCTCCATCTTCACTAGTTATTACATTGAATACTAAAATTGCAAATTGGAGTCCTAGTCCTGAAAGAATCATTGAAAAGTATTTTGCCTCATCAATGTCGTTAATTTTAGTATTAGAAATGAGCGAATTAGTAACGCCTAGGAAAAGGAATGTTGCAGATAGTAGTAACACCATATTGCTTCCATTACCTAAGTCAAATGGTACAGCCTGTAAATTTTTGTACCCTTTATTTTGACACTCAGTTCTTAAATCCTCGGGAACATTATTTTTCAAATCTAGGAATTCAGAGGAAGTATATTCTCCGTCACATATTGCATAGGGTCCTAGTGAATAATTGTAAAATACAGATGAGAAAAGCAGTGCAGCAGCGATTATGAAGATGTAAAAGGTTAAACTAGGTGGGTCATCGAGAGGCCTTCCTAATGATGTTCTTATTAGAAGGACACCACCAGCTACGATTAGTACTACAGTACAGAC